>JADMIO011101884.1_pt1 | contig 86464 bp, 67 predicted proteins | sample 8958161 | NCBI WGS metagenome assembly JADMIO01 (sample SAMN16585339, study PRJNA669376) | soil metagenome | isolation source: Crop rotation soil | place: USA: Cullars Rotation, Alabama | collected 2011 | reverse complement strand
CGCGACAACTTGTCCACGTGGAATTCTAAGCTTAGGATCCCAATGTGCTGGAAAAGTTCATGCAGTATGCGATCCTGCTCGGCGCGTTCGGCTCCGCCGTGTTGCTCGGCCCGATCCTGATGGTGCTGAACCGCACTGCGACGGTCTACGAGCGGGTGGAACGCGTGGTGCCTGGCGGGCTCACGACCGATGTTTCGAAACTGCCGAAGGAAAAAGAAAAACTCCAGGGCCCGGAAGCGCGCCTCGATTCCAACAGCTATTACGTTTGGCAACAGGTCGATCCGGCCAGCGGCACGGCGCGCCGGTTCCTCGTCGACGATAACGGCAAGGCCGTGTGGCTCGTCGACCCGGGCATCAACGGCACGATCACGAAGCGCGATGACGGCACGACGGTGCGGAAGTTCGACGCACCGAAAGCCACGCTGGTTTCCTACATCATCAAGGGCATCCTCGATCATAAATTGCCCTGGGCGCTCGTGCTCCTCGGCGTGATGATCGCACTCACGCTCGAATTGTGCGGCGTGCCCTCGCTCGTGTTTGCCGTCGGCGTGTACCTGCCGATCTCGTCCTCGATGCCGCTCTTCGTCGGTGGCGCGATCCGCTGGATCGCCGACCGTTACTGGCGGCGGCATCCGCAGCGCGCGCACTTGAATGAGGAGGAGCTCGTCGCGGAGAGCGACAAGAGCCCGGGCGTGTTGCTCTCATCCGGTTACATCGCGGGCGGCGCGATCGCGGGGATCATCATCGCGATTGTGCAGGGCGTGACGCTCGACTTCGACGCCGCGATTGGGAAGTGGGCCGATGCGAGCAATCCGTTCTATGCGGGTGATTATTCCGATCTGCTGTCGCTGATCCCCTTCGCGGTGCTGGTCGGGCTCCTCTATCTGGTCGCGAAGGAAAAAATTCTCACCAGCCGAGCCGAATGAGCGACGACCGCGAAGCCATCCTCTCGCGCGTGCGCGGCGCCCTGGCGCCGTTGCGCGAACGCGCGCCACTGCCGATGTACGACGCGGAGATTGCGGTGATGCGAAAGCTGATCGCCGGCCGCGATCTTGCCGAGCTGTTCGCCGAGCGCATCAAGCGCGTCAACGGCCTCGCGATCACGGGCGTCGACGCACTCGTCGCGCACCTGCGCGCCGGCGGCTGGATGCGCGGCTACTGCGATCCGGCGCTCTGGCCGCGTTTCAGCGCGGCGTTCGCGGATTTCAAAGTGGAAACGGAATTCGATCGCACGCGCATCGACGACTACGCGTTCGGCATCACGCGGGCGGCGGGCGCGATCGCGGAGTCGGGCACGATCGTGCTCAACGATGCGACGACGTCGCGTCGGCTCGCGGCGCTCGCGCCGTGGGTGCACGTCGCGGTCGTGGAACGCGCGACGATTTTCTCCGACCTGCCCGAGGCGGTCGCCGCGCTCGGCGCGGATCGCAACGTCATCTGGTGCACGGGCCCGTCGAAGACCGCGGACGTCGAGGGCATCCTCATCGAAGGCGTGCACGGACCTGGTGCGCAGATCGCGCTGGTCGTGTAGCGTGGCGGCAGGCGGGACGCCTGCCGCCACGCTTTGCACCTAAACCAAAGCGGATCAGTTCGACGGGCGCTCGGGCGGCAGCGGGCGGTACTCGTCGGGTGTGAGCTGGCCGTCCTTGTTCAGATCGAGCGCCTTCAGGCTGGCGGACGCATTCGCGATTTCTTGCGCGGAGAGCTCGCCGTCACCGTTCGCGTCGAGCGCGAGCATGATGGGATCGTTCGGATGCGGGCGCGCGCCATCGGGCGGCGTCGGCGCGTTCGCCGGCGGCTTGGGCGCGTCGGCGGGCGGCAGCGGCATGTCGTCCTTCGTGATCTTGCCGTCGCCGTTCGTGTCGAGCTTGAGCAGCGCCGCGGACGCGTTGGCGATCTCAGCGGCCGAGATGATGCCGTCGCCGTCGGCGTCGAGAACGCGCACGATCGGGTGACCCGGGCCACGGCCGCCCGGACCGCCGCGACCACCGGGACCGTGCGGCGGACGGTTGCCATTCGAGGAGTCGGTCTGGGCGCAAAGCGCCGCGGAGAGGCCGAGGGCCGCGCCGAGCGCGAGGACGAGCGGGATTTTTTTCATGGGAGTCGGTTCACCGGGGCGTCCGCCGCCGCCCGGCGGGACGGCGGAGAAAACGGACGTGGGGGTGAGAGGCGCCAAGTTAAGCAGGGAATTGTTGGGCTTTGATTTGGCCCCGCGGGAAAATTGTTAGCCGCGTGTTAACGTGCTTAGCCGCCACGCGGCGGCGGAGCGTCGCCGCGATTCGCGCGCAGCTGCTGGCTGAGTTGCTGCTGCTCCTGCTGCGTTTGCTGGAGCTGCTGCAACGCGGTGAGCTGCGGCGCGGAAAGAATCTGCTGCGCCGCGCTGACCGCTTCCGTCGTGATCGTGGCGCCGCCGCCATTGCCGCCGTCCATCGGACCGCCGCGCCCGAAGCCGCCGCGGCCGCCGCCGTCGGCGAACATCCCCGGGCCGCCGCCGTCACCAGTCGGACGCGCCGCCGTGTTCGCCGTGAGGATGGCCACGAGTTGGTCAGCTTGCGCGGTCGAGAGTGGCGCCGCGGTATAGCTGAGGCTTTGCTGGAGCTGGTTGACGACGTTGCGCTGCGGCTGCGTGCGCTGGAACTGATCGTACTGCGCGAACGCGTCGTCGCCGAGCAGCGCCTTCAGGTTCGTGTCGATCTCCGCCTGCGCGCTCGCGATCATCTTCCGGACCTCGCCGCCGTTGGCGCGCGGATCGATTCCCTGGTCGAACGCCGCGGCCATCACGTCCTGCACCGCGGTTTGTTTGTCGAGGAGCAGCGACTTGAACTTGTCCAGTTTGTCCGGCGGCAGGTTGAGCGCCTTGAAGAGCGGGGCGTAGCGACTGTCGAGCGCGAGTTTCTGCTGTTGCTGCATTACGCGCTGCGCGAGCGGCGAGTCGAACATCGCGCGCATCTCGGGTCCACCGCGTCCGCCGCGCGGACCGAAGCCGCGGCCGGTGTTGTCGTCCGCGACGCGCGCGGCAGGCGCGCCGTCATTGCCCGTCGGCTCGGCGCCGCCACCGAAGCGAGCGGCGAGGCGGTCCTCGAGTTCGCGGATCCGGGCCTGAGCCGCGGCGAGCTGCTGACGCAGGGCGGCGTCATTCTCGGCGGGCGCCGCGGCGCGCAGCTCGGCGAGTTCGGCGTGCTGACGCCACGCGATGATGCCGCCGGCGAAGGTGGTGAGGGCGAGGATGGCGACGACGGTATTCGGGCGGGGAGAGGACATGGCGGGAAATTTTTCACCGCCGCGGCTGGAGCACGGCGGTGAGTTTTGGGTGTTGGGTCTAAATTCAGGCGGCGAAACGCGAAGGCGAGAGCGCGCGCCAGCGCGTGGCTTCGCGGGGGCGCGATTCGGTGGCGCCGAGGCAGGCGCGCAGGAACGGCCGCACGCGGTGCAATCGCGCCTTGACCGCGCCGGGGGTGAGGCCTTCGCGCGCGGCCATGGTGCGGTAGCTGTTGCCCTGCACATAGAGGCCGACGAGTTTGCGGTCGATGGGCGCGAGTCGCTCGAGTGCGAGCGCGAGTTCGTCCAGGATCTCGCCCGTCGCGCCGACGCTGTGGATCTGCGGGTCGGGAATTTCGAACAGCTCATCCTCCGTAGCGAGCGCGACGGGCCGGCGACGCCGGCGGCGGATGAAATCCACGCAGGTGTTGCGCGAAAGCGTGAAGAGCCAGCATTCGAAGAGCGAAGCGTCGCGCAGGCGGCCGAGGCGCCGCACCATCTTGATGAAGACCATCTGGGTGACGTCCTCGATCGCGTCGGGCTGGCGGATGATCGAGCGCACGTGGCCGGCGATGCGGCGCTGATAGCGGCGCACGAGATCTGACTGCGCGGCGAGGTCGCCGCTTTGGGCGCGCGTCACGGCGGCCGCGAGCTCGAGGCGTTCCGGCGTGAGGTGACGGGAAGCGGCGACTTCGGCTGCGGGCGGAGCCGAGGGCTGGTCGAGACTGATTTGGATCATGGTGGCGTGGCTGACGCCGACCATTAAGCCCCGACCGTGTTAGCCGTTCGTGTCGCGGGGCCGAAGAATTATTAAGCTGGTGTAAAGCTACGTCGCGGCCGCCAGCCGCACCTCGGCGCGAAAACCCTTCGGCTCGCGATTGGCGAAACGCACTTCACCGCCGCACGCGGCGATGCTGCCGCGCACGATCGAGAGGCCGAGACCGACGCCGCCGAGCTCGCGCGTGCGCGCGGCCTCGGGACGGAAAAACGGCTCGCCCAATCGGTCGCGCGCCTCGGGCGGCACGCCCGGCCCGTCGTCGTCGACCATGATCGCCACCTGCGCGCCGTCGCGCCGGGCGGAAAGTGCGATGGCGCCGGCCTCGCCCGCGTAACGCAGCGCGTTGCGCACGAGGTTGCCGAGCGCGCGAATAAGGAGGTCGGCGTCGGCGCGGACGCGCAGCTCGGGCTCGACGTTCGCCGTCACGCGGTTCGTGGCCGCCTCGCGGGCGAGGACCTGCTGCACGAGCGGGGCGAGCGCGACGTCCTGCAACACCACGTCGCGCGGTTGCAGCCCGGCCTTGGTGAACAGGAGAAGTTCGTTCACCAGCGCGCTCATCTGCTGCACTTCCTCGCGCACGTCGGCCATCGTCTCGCGCAGCTCGGCCGGCGCGCGCTCGGCGAGGATGCCGGTCGCCATTTGCAGGCGCGCGAGCGGCGAGCAGAGCTCGTGCGCCACGTCGCCGAGAAATTTTTTCTGGCCGGTCATGTGCGCGTCGAGACGCGCGGCCATGCGGTTGACGGATTCGCCGAGCTTGCCGATCTCGTCGCGCCGCGCGTCGGGCACGCGCGTGTCGAAGCGCCCATCGGCGATCTGTTCCGTGGCCGAGGTGAGCTGACCGAGCGAGCGCGTGATGCCGCGCATCAGCGGCCACCAAAAAACCATCGAGAGCAGCAGCGCCGCGGTCGCGGGCAGCAGCCAGGTTTGCAGGTTGAGGAAACGCAGCAGGCCCCAGAGCGAGCCGATGCGCGCGATGAAAACGGCCGGCACCGGCCAGCCGCGCTCGGAAGTGAAGGGCACGCGCAATCCCACCCAGTAGGCGGCGGGCGTGCCGGCGCGAATGATGAACCGGCCGCGATCCGGCGAGCCCGGACCCTCCGGGCCTCCGGGTTCGCGTCGCGCCCCCTCGGGCGGGGCGGCTTTCTCGAGCGCGGGATCGCGTCGCCGCGGATCGTTGCGTTCGCCGCCGAAACCGCGGCCGAAGCGGCCGCCGAATCCTCCGCCCGGTCCGCCCGGGCCCATGCGCATCGGCCAGAGTTCGACATGGGAGCGAACCTCCGCTGGCAGGTCGCTCGGCAGCGACAGCGCGTCGTCGGGCCGCGCGATGAAATATTGGATGCCATGCGCCGCGCCGAAGCGCTTGAGCACTGCTTCGCGATTGTCGCGGGTGGCGGCGGCCGCTTCGCCCGCGATCACGTTCGCCGTCGCCTGTGCGTGTTCGCCCGCCGGCCCGGCGAGCAGCGCGTTCCAGCCGAGGCCGCCTTGCACGACGAAAAAGCCGATGGCCGCCGCGACCAGCAGGAGCAGGTTGAGCAGCAGCCACAGCGAGATCTTCAGCGAAAGCGGGTAGGAAACCTTCATGAACCGGTGGGGCAGACGTCGCGTACCATAGGCGGGTCGCGGCGAAAAATCCGCAACGTTTACCGCGGCTTAACAAAATAGGGTTTCCGCCGGGGCCAAGCAGGTTCATCCCAGCTTCTAGCCGGTTCGTCCCAGCCCCGGCCACTTTCCGCCCACGCGAGGGCGGGTCGGTCACTCCGTTGTTGGGACGCGCTGCAAAATGCCGATTATTCCCGCAACCGCCCGCTCCATTCCCGCCATGTCCCGCTTCCTTACTTTCCGCCGTCTCGCGTTTTTCTGCCTCGGGTTCTTTGCCTTCGCCGCGCAGGCGCAGGTCACCGATCCGCACATCACGAGTTGGATCACATCCGGCAGCACGAAGTACGCGCGCGTGTATGAAACGACCGCTGACAAGACTTCGAGCAACGCCGTCAGTACGTGGCCCCGCGCCGGCCTGACGAATGGCGGCGGCGGCCAATCGTCGCCGGCGTATTCGGATGTCCAACGCGTCGTCTACTCGGCGAACTACGTCTACATCTACACCAGCGGCCTGCCTGACTACGTGATGGGCAACTGGCTGACGCCGACCGGCAGCGTCTACACGTCGTGGCCCACCAATCGTGGTGCGATCCATAAAATCCCGCGCGTGCCGTCGATCCCCACGACGAAACAGCAAAACCACGGCAGCGGCGGCGTGCTCGTGAACGGTGTGTTCGTCTGGGAAAATGGCGACGCGCAATCCTACACCACTAGCACCGCCACGGTCTCGATGCAGGGACAGGGCATCTGGAACCGTCTCGCGGGCGTCGCGGAGGCTTTCAACTTCGATCCCAATTACGGCCACCAGCCCAACAGCGGCGCGTACCACAATCACATCAATCCGATCGCGCTGCGCTACCAGCTGGGCGACGCGGTGGTGTACAACTCGATCACCAAGACGTATTCTGAAGGCACACCAACCAAACATTCGCCACTAATCGGTTGGGCCAACGATGGCCTGCCAATTTATGGGCCGTACGGGTATTCGTCCCCGATGGATTACAGCAGTGGTGTCCGGCGGATGGTCTCCGGCTTCCAGAAGCGCGATGGCACCAACGGTACCACGAACCTCGCCACTACAGGCCGCCACTCGTTGCCAAAATGGGCCGCCCAAATCCAAGGAAAGGGCACGACGGAAACCGCGCTCGCTTCGTCCGAATACGGCCCCGCGACGACGGCCACTTACCAAGTCGCGCCTGGCGTGACAGGCACGTACACGCTCGGCACGTTTGCCGAGGACTACGATTACCTCGGCGACCTCGGGAAAACGCAGGGCGTCGACTTCGACCTCAACCGCCAGAACGTGCGTTTCTGCGTCACCCCGGAATTTCCCAGCGGTACCTACGCGTACTTCGTCTGCATCGATGCCTCCGGCAACACGCAGTTTCCCGACATCATCAACCAGGAATACTTCGGCTCCGCCCCGCAGGGGCAGGGCACCGTGACTAGCATCACCGAGCCGACGACCGACTATGTGCTCGGCGGGCCCGTCACAGGCATCACGCTCAATGGCAGCCTGGTGAATGGGCTCGTGCTCTTCACGTGGGTTCCTGTCGAGGGCGCGACCTACAAGGTCGAGTCGTCACCGGACAATGCAACATGGACCACTCTGTCCAGCACCGTATTGGGTACATCGAACCCCCTCATGGGATACCAGGCGCCTGTCGCCAATTATTTCCGGGTGACGCTGATCGCTTTGGCGAGCTACGATACGCTGGGGATGACCGGCACGCCGATCGGCACGACGGGCACTTTCATTTACGCGCTGCCGCCGAGCATCACGACGCAGCCGCAAAACGTGAGCGCGATCACGAATACGAGCGCGACGTTCACGGTAGTCGCGAGCGGCACGGGGCCGTTGAGTTACCAATGGCAGAAGGGCGCCAACTCCATCGCGGGCGCGACGTCGGCCAGTTACACGATCCCCGCGGTGCAAACCGCTGATGCGGGAAGTTACACCTGCGTCGTGACGAGCAGCGCGGGCACGGTCACGAGCAGCGCCGCGACGCTCACCGTTGTGATCCCGACGGTGCCTGTGATCACGACTTCACCGACGAATCTCGGACTCGTCATCGGCGGGAACGGCATCTTTAGCGTCGTCGCTTCCGGCGTCGGGCTGACCTATCAATGGTACAAGGACAGCGCGCCCATTGTCGGCGCGACCTCCGCAAGCTTGGCATTGACCAACGTCCAGACGGCGAACGCCGGCACGTATTATTGCATCGTAACAAATGGCGCCGGCACCGCGACGTCGGCGAACGCCACACTCACCGTCACCGCGCAAGCCGTCGCGCCGCAGATCACGACGCAGCCGCAAGGCGCTGTCGTCGTCACCGGCAACTCAGTCTCCTTCACGGTCGCCGCCTCCGGTACCACGCCGCTCACTTACCAATGGCGGAAGAACGGCACCGCAATCGGTGGCGCGACGTCGGCGACCTACACGATCGCGTCAGCCCAAACGGGTGACGCCGGTTCCTACTCGTGCGTGATCACGAACAGCGCGGGCACGGCGACGAGTTCGAACGCCTCGCTCACCGTCAACCTGCCGGTGCCAGTCGTCACGACCCCGCCAGTGAGCGCGGCCACCACGAGCGGCGGCAACGCGACGTTCTCCGTCGTCGCGAGCGGCGCCGGTCCGTTCACCTATCAATGGACCCGGAACGGCAACGCGATCACCGGTGCGACGAATGCGAGCCTCACGGTCACCAACGTGCAGCCGCTGAACGCCGGCCTCTACCGCGCCGCGATCACGAACAACGTCGGCACCACCAACACCGACGCGGCCATCCTCGGTGTTGCCTCGACGTTGAAGGTCATCGGCGGCGGCACCGAGGTGCTCGCCGACCTCGTGCACCAGAACGGCAATGTCTACGACCAGGTTTTGCTCGGGCTCACCGACAACGTGTCGGGTGCGACCGCCGCGACGATGACCGCCGATCCGGGACAGATCGTGCGGACGTCGTTCCTCGATAACACCGATGACATCGTGCAGGTGGAGTTCTCCGGTTCCGGCACGTTGTCGATCGTCCTCGACAGCGCGACGGGTCCTTCGCTGCCGGTGAAGTACAACCAGTCGGTCGCCTACATGAAGGGCCACCCCGCGATCGTGATCACCGGCGCGGATGAAACGACCAACATTTCGGTGTTCAGCGTCGGCGCCATCACGGCCGTCAACCAATCGCTCTTCAAGAGCGTGACCTACGACGGCATGGCGGACGTGGCGTACATCGCGATCTCGAGCACGAACGGCAAGTTCGGCGGGATCCGCACGGCGAACGCGAGTTTCTTCGCCACGAAAGGGTTCACCGGCATCTATGCGCCGGGTGTGACGTTCACCGGCCCGGTGTACCTCGGTGACATCAACGCGTTCGACCAGGCGACGCCGGTCCTCATCCTTGGCAGCGCGAGCGACGTGCGCGTCACGGGCGGCGATCTGCTGCAGACGAACGCGAGCCCGGTGCAGGTCTCCGGCTTCACTTCGGTGCGCTTCGTGGACGGCAGCACGTCGCATGGGGTGATCATCCCGGCCAAGACGAACCGCGCGACATTCCAGCGCAACGGCGTCGATGTCACGGATCAGATTCAGACCGGACCGTGAGCCAGCACCGTGATGCAATTTCCGTAGGGCTGGCGCTCGTCGCCAGGCCGTCGCGCGACGGACGCGATGGTCGCGACGGCCGGCCGGCAAGCGGCCGCCCTGCCGGCGTGACCTCACGCGGACTCCGACGTGACGAACATGTACCCGGCGGAGCGCAGCGTGCGGATGAACCGCGGGTTCTTCGCATCGTCGCCGAGTTTTTTGCGCAGCGAGGAAATGTGCACGTCGATCGAGCGGTCAAACACGTCGTAGTTGCGATCGCGAATTTCGTCCAGCAACGCCTCGCGCGTCTTCACCCGGCCGCGGGCGCGCGCCAGGCTCGCGAGCAAATCGAATTCGACCGGCGTGAGCGTGAGACTGGTCGCGTCGAGCACGACGGCGCGCGCGTCGAGGTTGATGCGCAGCGAGCCGACGACGATTTCGGTCGGCGGCGCCTCGGCCGCGGGATCGGGCGCGCCATTGAGCGCACTGCGCCGCAGGACGGCGCGCAGGCGCGCGAGCAGTTCGCGCGTGGAAAAGGTTTTCGGCAGGTAATCGTCGGCGCCGACTTCGAGGCCGACGATGCGATCGGTCTCGTCGCCGCGCGCGGTGAGCATCAGCACGGGCAGGTTGCTCGTGGCGCGGATTTTTTTCAGCACCGCGAATCCGTCCATGCCGGGCAGCATCACGTCGAGGATCACCGCGTGCCATTTCTCGCCGGCCGCGACGGCGCGATCCGCGCCTTCCGGGCCCGAGTGCACCGCGGTGACGTCGAAGCCGAGCGGCTGCAGGTACGTCGCGACGAGCCGGCAGAGCTTCCGGTCGTCGTCGATCATCAGCAGCCGCGTGCGGCCTTCGGCGGTTTCGGACATGGCGGCTTTGTGGGCGAAAGAGACGCCGCGCGCAACTGCGGGCGGCGGTCGGTGGCGACAGCGCTGGCCGCGGCTTGTTTCTTTTTTTGCGCCCCCGGTGCGTCCTACGCCGCCGACGTCACGCTCACCGTGCAGCCGACGAATGGCGAAAAGGAGCTCGCGCTCGACACGGGCCGCGTCACGCGCGTCGGCCGCAACGATCTGACGCTCACGCGACTCGCCGGCCTGGTCTCGCAGGTGGCGTTCGTGCGCGCGGACGGCAGCTTCGCGCAGATGGACGCGCAATTCGGCGCGCTTGATCTCGGCGCCGGCCGACGCTCGGTCGTGCTGCGCGGCGTGCCGGCGGGGAAATATATCGGCCTGCAGTTTCATGTCGGCGTCGCGCCCGACGTGAACCACGGCAACCCCGCGCAGTGGGCCGCGGGCCACGCGCTCAACCCGCTCGTCAACGGCCTGCACTGGGGCTGGCAGGGCGGCTACGTTTTCCTCGCACTCGAAGGCCACTACCTCGACGCGCAGCAGCAGGAGCGCGGCTGGTCGTTTCACCTCGGCACCGACGCGCGGCTCATGACGGTGGAATTGCCAAAACCGCTCGTGATCGACGCCGACACCACGATCGCCCTCACGCTCGACCTCGCGCGGGTGCTCGACGGCGTCGTGCTGGCGCCGGAGAACGGACGCGACTCCACCCACTCGGGCGCGGGCGACAGGCTCGCGGAGCAACTTGCCAACAATGTCACGCACGCCTTCGCCATCCGCAGCGTGACCGCGATGCCGCTCTCGGCGCGCGCCGTCCCAACGGGCACCCCGCTCGCGGCGACGCCGCGCGCCTTCGACATTCCCGCGGGCTGGCCGCAGCCGGCGCTGCCCCCGGACAATCCGCTCACGGTCGAGGGCGTCGCACTGGGGAAAAAACTTTTCGACGACCGCCGGCTTTCGGGCAACGGCACGCAATCCTGCGCGAGCTGCCATGCGGCGGAGCGCGCGTTCAGCGATCGCGTGGCGTTCAGCCAGGGCGCGGACGGAACGCCGGGCGTGCGCAACGCCATGCCGATTTTCAATCTCGCCTGGGCGCCGGCGTACGCGTGGGACGGCGGCCGGGCCCGCGTGCGCGACCAGGTTCTCGCCGCGATGCAGAACCCGATCGAGATGCATGGCGACGCCGCACAGGTCGCGGCGGTCCTCGGGCGCGACGCGGAAATGCAGCGCGCGTTCGCCGCCGCGTTTGGCGAGGTGCGCGTCACTCCGCAGCGCATCGGCCTCGCGCTCGAGCAATACCTGCTGACAATCGTTTCCGCGGACTCGAAATTCGACCGCGCGATCCGCGGCACCGACGCGCTGACCGAGGAGGAGAAGGAAGGCTTCGCGCTCTTCGTCACCGAGTACGATCCCGCGCGCGGCCGGCGCGGCGCGGACTGTTTTCACTGCCACGGTGGCGCGCTGTTTTCGGATTTCGCGTTCAAGAACAACGGCCTCGATCGTGTGAGCCGCGACGCGGGACGCGCGACGGTCTCGGGCCGCGAGGTCGATCGCGGCAAATTCAAGACGCCGTCGCTGCGCAACGTCGGCGTCACCGGTCCGTACATGCACGACGGCCGCTTCGCGACACTCGAGGATGTCGTCGCGCATTACGATCACGGCGTGCAGCGCGCGCCGGCGCTCGACCCGAATCTCGCGAAGCATCCCGACGCCGGCCTGCAGCTCACGCCCGCGGATCAGAAGGCGCTGGTGGCGTTCCTAAAAACCCTTACCGATTCACGATTCGAGACAATGGAGGGCCCGGCTCCCGCCGGGCCACGGCCGCGCGGGAGCGCAGCCCTCCAAGAATAGCACCGCGAAACACACGGAGCACACGAAAGGGTCTTTTTCGTGGTGCTCACTCCTCGCCGTCGTAGTAATCGGCCTCGGTCATGCGGAAGAATTTCCGCGGCGCGCGCACGCCCCACTTGTTCGAATCGGGATAGTGCCAGTAGTCGACGGGCGGATTGTCCGCGATAAGATAGAACACGAGATCCTCCGTGTCGCTGCCGTTGCTGATCTGGTGCGCGTGCTGCGGCGGCTGCAGGATCACGTCGTCGGCGTGAAACGTATGCTTCCCCTCGGCGGTGCGAATCGTCGCGGTGCCCGATACGATCACGAACATCTCCCATTGCGCGGCGTGGCTGTGGAAGGGACAGCCGACGCCTCCGGGCAGAAGTTTGCTCAGCTCGACATCGAACGGATGCCCGCCGAGGCCGGGCGGCGTGTTGCGTTTCGCGCCGAGCGCGATCGAGAGCTCCTTGCTTTCACCGTGGAATTTTTTCTGCGGCGAGTCCCACGCCTCCCACGCGAGGTCGTCGGGATGCAGCTTCCGTTGCGCGAACGGCGCGATGGCCGCGGGCGGGGGAGAAGGCGGCGGCTGGTACGCGCCCGCGACCGGCAGCAACGCGTCCTCGCCGTCGAAGTAGTCCGTCTCCGTCATCCGGAAAACTTTCATCGGCGGCCGCAGGCCCCATTTATTCGAGTCGGGATAGTAGCAGGCGTCGAGCGCGGGATTGTCGGTGACGATCAGCACCTCGAGCGAATTGCCGATGTTGGCCGTGAGCTGATGCGGGGCGAAAGGCGGATGGAAGAACACGTCGCCCGGCTTGATCGAAGTGAGTCCCTCCGGCGTGCGCACGGTGCCGAGGCCGTTGAGCACGATGAAGAATTCCCACTGCGCGAGGTGCATGTGGTACGGACAGACCGATGCGCCCGACGGCAGGCGCCGCACTTGGAGGTCGAACGGATGCCCGCCGCCCCAGAGGCCGGTGTTGCGCACGCCGCCGAGCGCGAGCGACACGTTGCGGAAGAACGAGTGGAACTTGCCCGTGGGCGACTTCGCTTGCTCCCAGTCGAGGCTCGGAATGTAGACGTGGTGCACGGTCCAAACGTAGCCGCGCGCGCGAGCGAGTGGAGCGTGAAATGGCGGTCGCCGAAAGTCCGCTCGCAGCGACCGGCGGAGCTGAATCACGCGCCCGTCAGTTTCCAGCGGACATACATGTCCTCGACTTTCGCGCGCGCCCACGGGGTTTTCCGCAGGAACGTGAGGCTCGATTTCACGCTGGGATCGAACTGAAAGCAGCGCACGGGCACGCGTCGCGCCATTTCCTCCCAGCCGAAGTGTGTCGAGAGCTCGGTGACGATGCGCTCGAGCGTCACGCCGTGCAGCGGGTCGCGGGAGGAATGATCGGCGGTCATGCGAAGGGAAGCGATGGGAGCGGCGAGGAACCAGCGCGTCCTCGCTGGGTCCGTCGTGCACGTTCGTTTAAACTCAACCCGATATCATATGAAAGTCAGCACTCGCAATCGCGCGGCCGGAGCCGCGAACATCGCCAAGGGTCGTGCCAAATCCGTCGCCGGCCGGGTCGCCCGCAAACCGCGCCTGCAAGCGCGCGGTCGCGTCCAGGAAGCCGCCGGTCGCGTGCAGCGCGCCGTCGGTCGGTCGCAGAAGCGACAGGGAGCGTAGGAAGGTGGAGCGCGGCGTCCCTGCCGCGCTGTTGATCGCCAAACGAGCGCCGCGGGACGCGTCGCTCCACCTACCGCCACACCGTCACGCCCGCAATCGGAACTTCGCGGGTGCCGAGGAGGAGCTTCGCGTTCGCCGGCAACGGCGCGGCGACGGTCTTCTCCGTCGAGTTCGTCGCGATCCACAGGCCGTCGCGCCAGTCGACGAGAAACCCTTCAGGGAAATTCTCTGTCGCGATCCCGGCGCGCGCATAGATGTCGCGGACGAGCTGCGCCTCGAGTTGGCCGCTCAGCGAATCGACGCCGATATAGGTGACGCTGCCTCGGCCGAGCGGGCGCGTGATCGCGGCGATGCCGCCGGCGTAGAATTGGTCGGCGTAGGTTGCGAGCGTTTCCACTTGGCCACGCTCGCGGCCACTCGGCTCGAGGATGTCGCCCCAGGTTGACCAATCGTAGGTGGCGTTGCCGGCCTGCACGTGCGCGACGTTCGGCGCGGGCAGCGTGTCGTAGAATTTGATCTTCGCCCCGATGAGCTCGTGGATCGGCGCGGCCCACGCGGCTTCCCACAGGTGGCCGCGACGGTCCTTCTGGCCCGTGCGACACGTGAGGATGAGATGGCCGCCGTTCTCGGCGTAGGTTTTCCAACGGGCGACGAGTTTCTCGTCGAGCAGCTGGTAGGCCGGCGCGATCAGCACGGGATACGCGGAGAAATCTTTTTCCTCGCCGATGACATCGACCGGCGCGCCCACGCGCTTCAGCGCGCGGTGGTATTTCAGCAGGTGCTCGTAGGTGTCCCAGTCCTTGTTCTGCCTGTGATTGTCGATGTCCCAGCGGACTTCGTAGCTGTAGAGGATCGCGGCTTTCCGCGCCGCATACGCGGGCGGCATCGGGGCGGACGGATTCGCCGCCGCGCGCAACTGCACGAGTTCCTTCGCCGCCTGCGCGTACTGTTCGCCGCCGTTCGTGGGCGTGACGCCGTCGGGGCCGACAAGTCCGTAGTGATACATCTCCGCGCCGGAGCGCGGCTGGCGGTAGCGATACGTGCAGACGAAGCGCGAATTCGCCGCGAAGCAGCGCATGATCCACAGGTGCACCGCGCCGGGATACGGCTGCGGGTTGACCTCGCCCCAGTTCACCTGGCCGGGCTGCAGCTCCATGATGCCCGCCTGGCCGTTGATGCCGCGCATGAAATCCGCGGCGAACGTAAGCACCGCGGGATCGCCGAGGCGGAAGCCGAGCGGGCCGCGATTCGCGTTGCCGTGGACCGGATAGAGCGTCCACGACACCACATCGAAATCCTTCCCGTTGAGCGCCGGATTCACCGCGGGGAAATTATGAATGTGGTTCGTCGTGATCCACTGGTTGTGCCCGCAGTACTCGCGCAGGATGTTCGTCTGGAAACGCAGGTAGTCCGCGGCCTCGTCCGCGAACCAGCGTTGCGCGTCGAGCATCTGGTGCGGGTTGAACTGCGCGACGAACTCCTTCTCGTTCGGCAGGCGGATCTGGTCGAAGCGCTCGTAGACCTGCGACCAGAACGCATTGCCCCAGTCGCGATTCAGCGCGGCGATGTCGCCGTATTTTTTATGGAGCCACGCCTGGAACTTGTGCTGGCACGCGTCGCAGAAGCACGGCTCCTTGCCGTAGTGCGTGAGCTCGTTGTCGAGCTGCCAGCCCCACACGCGCGGATCCTTGCCGTAGCGGCGGCCGAGCTCGTGCACGATCTTCGCGACGTAGGTGCGGTAGAGGTCGACGCTCCAGCACGCATGCTGCCGCGTGCCGTGCACCATGCGTCGGCCGTTGGCGTCGACCATCAACACTTCGGGATGCGCTTCGGTGAGCCAGATCGGCGGCGCGGGCGTCGGCGTGCAGAGCACGACCTTCAATCCCTGCGCGTGCGCGAGCTCGATGTTCCGGTCGAGCCACGCGAAGTCGAACGTATCGGGCTTCGGCTCCATGAACGCCCACGCGAACTCGCCCATGTGCACGAACTCCAGGCCGAGCTGCTTGATGTTCGCCATGTCGCGCGGCCACTGCTCGGCCGGCCACGCCTCGGGATAATAGTAGACGCCGATGTTCATGAGGTCGGCGGGCGGGAACTTGTACGCGGCGGGCTGGGCGGACATGGGGAGCGCGGGGCAGCAGAGCGCAATCGCCGCGAAAGCGCGAAGCAGAATGCGATTCATCGGACGGCTAGCGTGAGGCGCCGCGCCGCTCGTGGGAATGGCGAACGCGCGGTGACAGTCCGGCTGAATCCCAAACATTGAACCACTAATTCACACTAATGGGCCACTAATGCTGATTCAGAATTAGTGATCAATTAGTGCCGATTAGTGGTAGCTGCTTTTTCTCACACCTTCTCGTTCACCACCGGATTCGTCAGCGCGCCGATCTTCTCGATGTCGATCGTGACGCTGTCGCCGGCCTTCAGCCACACGGGCGGATTGCGCGCGAAGCCGACACCATGAGGCGTGCCGGTGAGGATCACCGTGCCGGGGAGCAGCGTTTTGCTCGCGCTCAGGAATTCGATCAGCGTCGCCACGTCGAAGATCATGTCGTCCGTGTTCCAGTCCTGCATTGTTTCGCCGTTGAGCAGCGTGCGGATGCGGAGCTTGTTCGGGTTCGGGATCTCGTCCGCCGTCACGAGCACGGGCCCGAGCGGGCAGAACGTGTCGAAGCTCTTGCCCTGGCACCACTGGCCGCCGCCGCCGTTGCGCTGCCAGTCGCGGGCGGAGACGTCGTTCGCGCACGTATAACCGAGGACGTACTTCAACGCGTCGGCTTTCGAAACGTTCTTCGCTTTCTTCCCGATCACGACCGCGAGCTCGCATTCGTAGTCGACGGAATTGCTCGCGAGCTTCACCGGCAGCTCGATCGGGTCGCCGGGATTCTGCGTCGCGGCCGGATTCTTCACGAACAAGACCGGATGGGGCGGCAGCGCCTGCTTCCCTTCCTCGGCGTGTTTCTTGTAGTTGAGCCCGATGCAGGGGAGATAAACCGGCGCGACCGGCGCGAGCAGCTTGCCGGGCTTCACGACCTTGTCGGTCGCGCGGAAGTCGCCGTAGATGTCGCCGGCGATTTCGCGCGCCGAGCCATCGGGCTGCAGCGCGGCGTAAGCGGGACCGGAAGGGGAGAGGTGGCGGATGATTTTCATCGGGAAAGCTCCCGACGAAAGACGGCGGCGAGCCCCGGCTTGTCGAGGCGTTTTTCGGCGGCCGCGGGTTGACCGTCCGGAGGCCGTGTCGATCATGCGGCCATGAAACCGGCGGCGCACCATGACGATCTGCCTCACCTGCGCCGGCGCGCCGGGCTCGGGCACGGCTTGCGCGAGGTGACGCTCGCGTGCCTCGCCGCCGCGCGCGCGGGTCAGGGGCGACCGACGGCGTCAGCGGTGCATCGCGCGCGGCGGGCGTTGAAGCGCGTCCGCGCCGTGCTCCGCCTCGGCCAGCGACTCGGTGTGCCCGGCGCGAAGGCGCTGCGGGGCGAACTGACGCGTGAGGCGCGCGAACTTTCTCCGCTGCGCGACGCCGCGGTCGTGGCGAAGCTGGCGCGGCGCTGCGACCTTTCGCTCTCGCCGGCCTCGAAGGCGCCGGGTCCGCAGGAATGGCGCGAATGGAAACGGAAACTCGCGGAGCTCTCGCGCCAGCTCGCACGGCTGCCTTGGGGCCAGCCGGCGCCGCACGCCCTCGAGCGGGCGCTGCGGCATTTTGCGCGCGGCGCGCAGCGGTGCGCGCGGCGCGCGATCTCCTCCGGCAAAACCGACGCGGCGCACGAGTGGCGCAAAGCGGCGATCGTGTTGCGCGAACTGGTGCTCACCTTGCGGCCGCTGCTCGGCCGGAAGGCGGACGACCTGCACGCGGCGCTGCAGGCCGTCGTGCGCCCGCTCGGCAAGGCGATGGACTGGGAGCAGCTTCTGGCCGCGGCTGGGGCACAAGGGGCGAAAAAGAAAACCGTCCCCCGCGCGCGCAAGAAACGGAAGCGCGCGCTCCACCGCGCCCGGAAGTGCTGGCGGCAGACGCGCGACGTCCTCGCGGAAAACGGACTCGCCTGAGTCGGCGCGCGCGGCCATACCGACGCCATGGCCTCCGGAAACTCCGCCGGCAAACTCGTGCTCCTCATCGGCACGGTGAAGGGCGTTTTCCTTTATCACACCGACGCCGCGCGCCAGCAGTGGACCCTCACCGGCCCGCACCTCGGCGGCTGGGAAATCTACAGTCTCTGCGGCGACAGCCGCAACAGTCGCATCCTCGCCGGCACGTTGAGCTGGCAGACCGGCCCGACGATTCGCACGACCAAAGATTTCGGCGCGACGTGGGAACCTGTCGAGCGCGACCCGCGTTTCGCCGAGGGCAGCAAGGCCGAGTTGAAACACATCTGGCAGATCGTGCCCGGTCATCCCTCGCAGCCCGGCACGTGGTACGCGGGCACCGATGACGCCGCGCTCTTCGTGAGCCGCGACGACGGCAAAACCTGGAGCGAGCTCACCGGCCTCACGAATCACCCGACGCGGCCGCGCTGGATGGGCGGCTTCGGCGGCCTCTGCCTCCACTCGATCGTCGTCGACCACGAGCATCCGAAACGCCTCTGGGTCGGCATCTCGGCCGTCGGCGTGTTTCGCAGCGACGATGCCGGCGAGAGCTGGAAGCTCTGCAACGAAGGCCTGCACAACGTGGCGCCGGAGTTCATCAAGGACCCCGACCTCGGCCGCTGCGTGCACAAGATCGCCGGCGATCCGACCCGCTCCGGCGCGCTGCTCATGCAGTACCACGGCGGCGTCTTCAAAACCGACGACGCGGCCGACCACTGGACGCGCATCTCCGCCGGCCTCCCGCACGATTTCGGATTCCCGCTGGCCGTCACCGCGCGCGACCTCTTCATCGTCCCCCTGCTCGCCGACACCAACCGCGTCGTCCCCGACGGCGCCCTGAAGATCTGGCGCTCCCGCGACCGCGGCAAAACCTGGCGCGCGCTGACGAGCGGCCTCCCGCAGAAGGAGCACTACGTCGGCGTCCTCCGCGACGCGATGACCTCCGACCCCCTGACGCCCTCCGGCATCTACCTCGGCACGACCGGCGGCGAAATCTTCTACTCGAAAAACGACGGCGACGACTGGGAGAAGCTCCCCGCCTCGTTCCCGCGCATCACAACGCTGAAGACGTGGGTGGTGTGACGTGGCGGCAGGCGTCCCGCCTGCCGTGTCTTGCTCCTCCGCGAAGATCTAGCGCATCGATCCCGGCAGGCAGAGACGCCTGCCGCCACGTCCAAGCCTAACGCTTGTGCAGGCGCCGCCCTCGTTTGGCGGTTGTTCCTTCGCCGCGCCTTTCCGTCAGCGTTTGCGCCCTCGTGCGCCTTTGGCTGACGCTTCTGCTTCGCGCCCCTCGGCAAGGATCATCGGCGCCGAATCGAGATTCAGCAATTCCCATGGTTCGAGTCCGCAGGCCTTGGCGAGCTTTCCGAGCGTGGAAAAACGAAAATCGATCTTCCGGCCGGCTTCCCACGATTGGTAGTACTTGTAGGCGAGTCCGGCACGTTCGGCGAACGTCTCCTGGGTGAGGCCCATCGCCTCTCGGATCTCCCGAACCCGCGCGACCAAGCGCTTCGCCATCTCGTTTGCCACGCTGGAGCATAGTTGGCGGCTGGCTTAGCGGACACCCTCTCATCGGTAGTGTTAGCTTTACACCCCACTAACGGTAGTGCGGAGTGGGTCCTTCCCAACGCCCATGCCTGAAGGATCCGATGGCCAGTCGAAGACCGTGCGATACGGTCCGGCGAACCCGCATCCGCTCTTCAGCCTCAAGACCGAGCTCGTCTGGGACGGAAAATACGACGAATATGGCCGTCGGCGCGAAGTGGACGTTGCGGCTTGCGCGATGCCGCTGCAGCGGATCGAGACGATCGACCAGCCGCGCAGCGAAGCGGTGGCGGAAGATCAGTTGGAGATCTTCGAGAAGCAGAGCAAACGCCGCGACGATTTCCGCAACCGGCTCGTTTGGGGCGACAACAAGCTCGTCATGGCAAGTCTGCTCGCAGACTTCAAAGGCAAGATCGACCTGATCTACATCGATCCGCCGTTCGATGTTGGTGCGGACTTTACGATGGATGTCCCGATCGGCGACGGAAACGAGACGGTCGAAAAAGACCAGTCCACGCTCGAGATGGTCGCGTATCGCGACATGTGGGGCAAGGGCACGGACTCGTACCTCCACATGATGTATGAGCGTTGTCGCTTATGAAGGAACTGCTATCAGAGCGCGGGAGCATTTTTGTCCACTGTGATTGGCACATAAGCCACCACATGCGCGCGCTTCTCGATGAGGTTTTTGTGAGTTCAAACTTCGTGAACGAAGTCGTAGTCAATCGAGGCCGCCGGAAGAATCTGCAGAAGCAGTTCGAAAAGATCGCGTCTCTTGGAAGTGAGCACGACGTAATCTTTGCCTATCGCCGGTCTGATGTGGTGAACTATTCTCACGTAAAATCCGAAACTAGAGCTTCGGACGCACAGTGGCAGGCCTTTTGGCGCGGCAATGTTGAGCGAAGGACCATGCAATATGAGCTACTCGGATTTAAGCCAACGTCGGGGCAGTTTTTGTGGGCGGAGGAACGCGGAAAGAAAGCCGCGAGAAATTATCAAGAATTCGAGGCTTCCGGGGAAACCGATTTGATCGCCTATTGGGAGCGAACCGGCCGAACCTTGGAGTTTGTTCGGCGCTCTGCCTCGAGGAGCTATCCGGAATATTGGATTCCCCCGAAATCAGAAGGGATACTGGGAGACGTCTGGACCGACATTCAGGCGTATAGCTACAGCTCCGATTACAGCACCGAAAAGCACGAAGATCTCCTCCAGCGAGTCATCGCGATGGCTTCGAGCGAAGGCGATCTCGTCGCCGATTTCTTCTGTGGCAGCGGCACGACTGGCGCGGTAGCAGAGCGGCTCGGTCGGCGCTGGGTTATGTCTGACCTCGGCCGATTTGCGATTCATACGTCCCGCAAGCGACTGATCGAACTGCAGCGGAAGCTCCACGCTGAAGGCGAGGCGTATCGGGCTTTCGACGTGCATAACCTCGGCCGCTATGAGCGCCAATGGTGGCAGAAAGAACGCTTGCGAGGTGCGGATGATGAACACCGCAAGGTGGTGCTCGGTTTCTATCAGGCTGAATCGCTGCCCAGTTCCCCCGGTCTACTTCATGGTCGGAAAGGCCGCGCGTTCGTGCATGTCGACGGCATCGATGGATTGCTCACTCGCCCGGAGGTGCGAGCGGTGGCGCACGCCACAAAGGAGGCCGGCGGTAATGAGGTTCACTGCCTCGCCTGGGAATTTGAAATGGATCTTCGGCTCGTGTGTCACGAGTTGGAGGCGGAAACCGGCGTACGGATCAAGCTGATCCCCATTCCACGCGAGATCATGGAAAAAAATCGCACCAGTCCGCCGCCATTCCTGGAGATGGCCGTGCTGGAAGCGGAAGCAGTCGTGAAAACCACGAAGGCCGGAAGGACCGTCGACGTGAAGCTGACCAAATTCATGCCGTCGCTCGCCGAGGTGCCGACGAAGGAACTCGACGCGCTCAAGGAACGCGCGGTCAAGAGCGGATTCGACTTCATCGATTTCTGGGCGATCGACTTTGACTGGCACGAGCACAAGCCCTTCGTGCATCACTGGCAGGACTACCGCACGCGAAAGGACCGTTCGCTAAAGACCGTGAGCGACGCTGCCCACATTTATCCGAAAGCCGGAAAACACACCGTGTGCGTGAAGGTCGTGGATGTCTTCGGTTGCGACACGAGTATCACCGTGGAGGTGAAAGTTTGAAAGATGAGGCGCTGAACCTGTCTGCCCTCGAGCCACTCTTTGCCCCCGACGAAGAGCCGAACCGACATCGCGCGCGCACCAAGGATGGCCAGCCCGAGGTGCGCAAAAGTCGCCGCCCGTCTCCGATTGCGATCGCGCAGCTGCTGCGACGCGCGGTGAAGGACTGGCGGGAGACGGATTATCCGGGCGCCTCCGATACGTCGCGTGAATTACTGCATCATTGGTTCCAACGCGATCATCTGGTCACGTTGGGCGATGGATCGCAGATTCCATTTCGTTATTATTTTTGCCAGCGCGAAGCGATCGAGACGCTGATCTATCTCTACGAGGTCCGCGGCGTGCGAAGTTTGGCCCGACTCGTAAGCGAGTTCTCCGGGCCAGATGCCGAAACCGCGGCCCTCGGCGTGAATCCCGCGGAGGATCGCTGGGCGCGCTATGCGTTCAAGCTGGCGACCGGCGCGGGCAAGACGAAGGTGATGAGCCTCGCCATTGTCTGGAGTTATTTTCACGCGATGCGCGAAAGCGAATCGCCCATGGCACGGCACTTCGTCGTGGTGGCGCCGAACTTGACCGTATTCGAGCGGCTACGGGAGGACTTCAAGCCCGCGGGGGGCGGCCAGGACATCTTCGATCGCGATCCGTTGATTCCCGTGGCGTGGCGCGGCGACTGGAACGTGACCACCGTCCTGCAGGATGAGGCGGGTGGCGCGACAACGGGCGGCACACTTTACCTGACGAATATCCACCGCCTCTACGACACTCGCGAACGCCGCACGCGGAACCCGGAAACCTACGATTGGATGGGACCGGTGGTCAACGAGGCGAAGGCGCTCGACACCGGCGCCGCCCTACGCAGTCGCGTGACAAGCCACGAACGATTGATGGTGCTTAACGATGAGGCGCACCATCTCTGGGACCCGGACTCGGCGTGGAACGATGCGATCGCATTCTTGCACGACGAAATCGGCCGGCGTTCAGGTGTTGGCGTGGTGGCCCAGCTCGATTTCTCCGCCACCCCGAAGGACAACGCCGGGCGGACTTTTCAACATGTGGTATGCGACACCCCGCTGGGCGAGGCGGTCGACGGCGGTATCGTCAAGACGCCGGTCATCGGTCGCGGGCACAAATGGACGGAGCGAACGAGCCCCGATGCCTCCGAAAAATACGAGGAGCAGTTGCGCGTCGGCTATGCGCGCTGGTTGAAGTCGCGCGAGGAATGGCTTCCAGGCGGCAAGAAGCCATTGCTCTTTGTCATGTGCGAAGACACGGAAGCGGCCAATCAGATCGCGCGCCGTCTCGACGCCGATCCCGTTTTCAAGGAATTGAACGGTCACACCGTCAATCTCCACACCCGGCTCAAAGGAAAGATCAAATGGATTGGCGGCAAGAAGGCTGGGTATCCCGTGTTCGAAGCGAACGAGAATGAAATCAACGAGGACGATCTGAGAGCTTTACGCGAACTCTCCCGGCAAATCGATTCGGATCAGAATCCTTATACGTGCATCGTCAGCGTGCTGATGCTGCGCGAGGGGTGGGACGTGCGGAACGTCACCACGATCGTGCCGCTGCGCCCGTATTCTTCGAAGGCCAACATCCTCCCCGAGCAAACGCTGGGCCGCGGCTTGCGGCGCATGACCCCGCCGGGGCAGGCTGCCGAACTCGTGACTGTGGTCGAACACCCGGCGTTCGTGAGCCTCTATCAACAGGAGCTGGAACAGCAGGGCCTGTTCATCGAAACGATCGACGTCGAGCGTGTTCCCAAGACCACGGTCGCCATATTTCCGGACAAGGAGAACAAAGACTGCGCCGCCCTCGACATCGTGATCCCCGCTGTGAGTGCGGGATTCAGCCGCCGGCCTACGCTCGAGGGGCTGACCCTGGCCGATGTGACGCGCCAGTTCTCGCGCTACGCTCCGCTCCCGGTTGGCGCCGCACGTAATGAGCGGATCGAGTATCAAGAGCGGCATCTCATCACGGACGAAATCGTCATGCGGATGGAAATCCGATTGCCGCTCCTGCAGAGCGGGGTCGGCGCGATATCCTTCTTTCGCGAAGAACTGGAGGCCATCTGTGGGCTGCGCGGCACACATGGCGTGCTCGCACCGCTTTTGGAGGCATTTCTTACCGACATCCTGTTCCAGGAGAAACTCACCCTGTATGACCCGCGCCTCGTGGGTCGTCTGGGCGACGCCGACGTGCGTGAATACGTGCGCGCGACTTTCGTGCCGCTCATCCGCCAGCGCACCACCATAAAGGAGGAGCGTCGATCCGAGGGCGGGGGGCGGCCTGTAACGAATTGGAAGCCGTTTCAGGTGACGCATTCCCAGGACCACCCGGCAATTCCGGCGGGGCGCACCGCGTTCAATCTCGTCACATGTAATCATGGCTTGGAGGCGGCGGTGAGCCAATTCCTCGATCGGGCCGCAGACGTGGCGGCGTTTGCGAAGAATGCCGGGCCGCAAGCGCTCCGAATCGACTACTCGACGCGGCAGAGCCAGCTATCGTTTTATACGCCGGATTTTTTAGTCCGGCTGAAGGACGGAACCCATCTCCTGATTGAAACCAAAGGGCGTGTGGATCGTGACGTCCCGTTGAAAGCGCGGGCAGCGGTCGCGTGGTGCAAGGCCACGACAAAAGGAAAAGCAAAATGGCGCTACCTCTACGTGCCGCAGGATTCGTTTGAGGGTTTTCATGAAAACAGTGTCGAGATGCTCGCGCGGGCCTGCGAACCGGCATTACAGGACTTGTTGGAAGAGGGTGTCGAACCTCAGATGGTGCTTTCGTTCGGCGAGCCCCGATCGGATGCCGATCGGTTGGGCGAGTTTCTCCGTGCGGACGACTTTGCGGCGCTTCCCAAGCCCCATCAGAAGCGGCTGCTCCAGGCGATCGAGACGTTTTCTTTTTTGGCGAAAAAACCTGAGCAATCGCTCGCCCCAGCGTTCACCGCCTTGCTCGGTCCTCTAGATGATGCCGCCCTCGCCGTGATGCTGAAATTATTGGAGCCCGCCATTCCCGTCGAGCGAAGCGCCCAGCAGGCGTTCTTCGAGCCGGACGTTTCGCATCTAACGACAAAAGAAGCCGAGATGTTCCGGCGCCGTGGTAACGATCTAAAGCGAACGTTGGTGGATCGCGCCGGCACCAGCCCAATTGGTTTGTTGCGCTGGTGCCTCCAACAACCGCGAGAATCCAAGCCGAAGGTTGGCGGGATATTCCGCGCGGTGTTTGATCGATTTGGTTCTGTTTCCGACGAAACCTACAGGCAGGTATCCGAAATCAACACGTTTCGGAATGACTACGTCGCTCATCAGAAAAAGGAACTGACCGACTCAACTGTGGCCAAAACTGGGCTATGCACCTGGGCAAGTGGACTGGTCGCGGTCTGGCGACTGCACAGTGCGAAGTAAGCGAGCCTTTCCCAGCGCGACATGAGCGTGGGCTTGCGAGTGAAGGCGTCGCGCCTAGATTGCGCGTGTGAGTTTCAAAGAAGTCATGGCCGAACTGCCGAAGTTGACGCCGGAGCAGCGTGACTTGGTTCGCATCCGACTCGCCGAACTCACAGGCGAAAAATGGATGGATGACGGAGAACTAAGCCCCGAGCAGCGATCACTGATCGAACAGCGGTTGGCGGAGCATGAACGCAACCCGGCGGCGGCGGTTCCCTGGGAAGTGATGGAGGCAAAGTTGAAGGCCCGCTATGGGCTATGAATTGGCGCGTCGAGCTGTGGCCAGAGGCGATCGCGGATCTCGATGAAGCCGCCGCCTGGTACGAGGAAAAGAGCGCAGGGCTAGGACGAGATTTCGTGCGGGAGGTATCGGCCGCGATCTCAAGTCTCAGGGCGGCGCCGCTGACGCTCGCTTGCGACATCGGACCGCGGGCATTCGGTGGATTTGGTCGAGGCGCTTCCCTTATCGGATCGTCTACCGAGTGGAGGGCGAGAGAGTCGTCGTCTTCGCCGTCATGCACGCGGCGCGGGATGACGCCGCTTGGCGTAGGCGTGGTTAATTACTTCGCGGCGGCGCTCACGGCTTGAATGCCACCTCCACCTTCCGCGTCGTCGTCTTGCCGAGGCGGTCGGCGGCGGTGACCTCGATCGTGAGGGGACCGCCCGTGCGGGGGACCTGCGTATCGTAGCGCCAGGACTTGCGCGCCGGGGTGGGTTCGCCGCGCTCGATCACGCGGCCGGCGGCGTCGCGCAGGACGACGTGCATCGCGGCGATCTTGTCGTCGTTCGGGGTGGTGACGACGATCTTGCCTCCCTGCTGCCAGTGCAGCGAGTACGTCACGTCGGTGATCTGCGGGGCCGTCAGGTAATCGCTCAGCGCCAGGTTGTAGATGCGGCGGCGCAGTTTCTTCGCCGTCGCCGCGTAGCCCGCCTTCAGCTCGGGGTCGCCGACGACTTTCTGGGCATACTTGTTCGCAGCCGCGAAGCGCTTCCTCCGCTCCTTCTCCTCGGCCTTCGGCTTCGTCTTGCGCGGAGCGGGCCGACGCGTCGCATAAAGTTTGCCGCCGATCCGCTTGAACACGACATCGCCGACGAGGCCTCGGAAGTGGCTGGTGATCGCGTTGAGTCCAACTTTGGCCATGGCAGCAGGTACAAAAGTCGAAAATCGGTCTCTCGGTCGTCTCTCGGTGGTTTTGCGATGAAATCTCGGTGCTCTAGGCGGGATCCTTCGGGGGACTTTCGTGGATCCGAGCTACATCGTCCATCGTGGCGGTCGCAGACGCGTTCGCGAGGGGGCAAACTACCGGAATTCCGGTAGTCGTCTCGCACGAACGCCTGCGGCCCGACGGCCGCGCGGGAGCGCAGCCCTCCACCGAGGAGGCGACGCTTACGTCGCCGTCTGCTCCGCGTACGCTTCCATGCCGACGCAGGAGCAGACGAGGTTGCGGTCGCCGTAGACGTTGTCGACGCGGCCGACGGCGGGCCAGAACTTGGCGGCGCGCGTGAAGCGGTCGGGGAAGGCGGCGGTTTCGCGGGAGTAGGGGTGGTCCCACTGATCGGCGCAGACGACTTTCGCGGTGTGCGGCGCGTGCTTCAGCGGGTTGTTGGTCTTGTCCGACTCGCCGTTCGCCACCGCCTGCATTTCGCCGTGGATGGAAATCATCGCGTCGCAGAAACGATCGAGCTCGGACTTTGCTTCGCTCTCGGTCGGCTCGATCATCAGCGTGCCGGGGACGGGGAAGCTCATCGTCGGCGCGTGATAGCCGTAATCCATCAGGCGCTTCGCGGCGTCCTCGACTTCGAGTCCGTGCTTCTTCCACGCGCGGAAATCCACGATGCATTCGTGCGCGATCAGGCCGGCGTTGCCGCGGTAGAGCACGGGGAAGAATTTCTCGAGGCGCTTCGCGACGTAGTTCGCGTTGAGGATCGCGACCTTCGTCGCGTCGGTCAGGCCGTCGGGGCCCATCATGCGGATGTACATCCACGAGATGACGAGGATGCTCGCGCTGCCATACGGCGCCGCGGAGACGGCGCCGAGGCGAGAGGCGAGAGGCGAGGGGCGAGAGGAAAAGACGTGATCCGGCAGGAATCGTGCGAGGTGCGCCGCGACGCCGATCGGGCCCATGCCGGGGCCGCCGCCGCCGTGCGGGATGCAGAAGGTCTTGTGGAGATTCAGGTGGCAGACGTCGGCGCCGATGTGGCCGGGCGACGTGAGACCGACCTGCGCGTTCATGTTCGCGCCGTCCATGTACACCTGGCCGCCGTGCTGATGCACGGTGGCGCAGATGTCCTTGATGCTGCTCTCGAACACGCCGTGCGTGCTCGGGTACGTGACCATGAGGCACGCGAGGTCGTGCGCGTTGGCCGCGGCTTTCGCGCGGAGATCGTCGACGTCGATGTTGCCGTTGGCGTCGCAGGCGACGGCCACGACCTTGAAGCCGCACATCGCGGCGCTCGCGGGATTCGTGCCGTGCGCGCTCGTGGGAATGAGGCAGACGTTGCGATGGCCCTCGTTCCGCGACTCGTGGAACGCGCGGATCACGAGCAGGCCGGCGTACTCGCCCTGCGAACCGGCGTTGGGCTGCAACGAGACCGCGGCGAAGCCGGTGATCTCGGCGAGCCACGTCTCGAGGTCCTTGAACAATTTCTGATAGCCGCGCGTCTGCTCGCCTGGCGCGAACGGATGCAGCTTGCCGATCTCGGGCCACGACACGGGAAACATCTCGCTCGTCGCGTTCAGTTTCATCGTGCACGAGCCCAGCGAGATCATCGAGTGCACGAGCGAGAGATCCTTCGCCTCGAGCCGCTTGATGTAGCGGAGCATCTCGTGCTCGGTGTGGTGGCGGTTGAAAACCGAGGCCGTGAGGAATGAACTGCGCCGCTCATGCGGCGCAGGGAGCGCGGCCTGTTGCAGGTTGAAGGTTGAAAGTTGCAGGTTGAGGTCGGCGGACTCGCTGAAGAAGGAGAGGAGAACTTCGAGGTCTTCGACGGTGGTCGTCTCGTCGAGGGAGATGCCGACGGTGTAGTCGTCGACGGGACGGAGATTGAACTTCTTCGCCTCGGCGGCGGCGTGGACGCGCGCGGCGGAGACGCCGCTGACGGTGAGCGTATCGAAGACCGGCTCGGCGTTAATCTTCGCGCCCGCGGTTTTCAATCCGGCGGCGAGCACATCGGTGAGGCCCTTCACGCGGCGCGCGATTTTCTTGAGACCTTCGGGTCCGTGATAGACGGCGTACATCGACGCCATGACGGCGAGGAGGACCTGCGCGGTGCAGATGTTGGACGTGGCCTTGTCGCGGCGGATGTGCTGCTCGCGCGTGCCGAGCGCGAGGCGCATCGCGGGATCGCCCTGCGCATCCTTCGAAACGCCGACGAGCCGGCCGGGCATCTGGCGCTTGAACGCGTCCTTCGTCGCGAGGAAGCCGGCGTGCGGTCCGCCGAAACCGAGCGGCACGCCGAAGCGTTGCGCGGAGCCGACGGCGACATCGGCGCCGAACTCGCCGGGCGCGCGCAGCAGCGTGAGGGCGAGCAGATCGGTGGCGACGATCGTGTACGCGCCGGCGGCGTGCGCGGCGGCGAAGAACTTCTCGAAGTCGTGGATCGAGCCCGTCGTGTCGGGGTATTGCACGAGCACGCCGAAGCAGTTCGCGTCGACGGTGAACGTGCGGTGGTCGCCGACGGTGACGGCGATGCCGAGCGGCTTCGCGCGCGTCTTCACGATGTCGATCGTCTGCGGGTGACATTTCTCCGAGACGAAGAACGTACGGTGCGCGGCGGCGTCGCCTTCCTTCAAGCGGTGGCACATCATCATCGCCTCGGCGGCGGCGGTGCCCTCGTCGAGCATCGAGGCGTTGGCGATCTCGAGCGCGGTGAGGTCGGTGACGAGCGTCTGGAAATTCAGCAACGCCTCGAGGCGGCCCTGCGAGATCTCGGCCTGGTACGGCGTGTACGCGGTGTACCAGCCGGGATTCTCGAGGATGTTGCGCTGGATGACGGGCGGCGTGTGCGTGTCGGAGTAACCGAGTCCGATGAAATTGCGGAACACCTTGTTCTCGCTCGCGAGCGCGCGGAGCTCGGCGAGGGCGGCGCTTTCGCCGAGGGCGGCGGGCAACGTGAGCGCGCCGCGGCGAATCTGCGCGGGGACCGCGGTGTCGACGAGCGCGTCCAGCGACGGGTAGCCGAGCAGCTCGAGCATCGCCGCGGTGTCTGCCGTGCTGTCGCCCAGATGGCGGCGCGGAAAGGTGTCGGTGGGAGCCAGAAGATCGCGAAGGGAAGACATGAAAAAGGTTGGCTGGACCCTAGGCGCGCGGGCATATCGCGCAACCGTGATTTGGCCAATGCTCGGGGTATTTGACGCCCTGATGTTTCTAAACACAGAGGACGCGGCGATCGCCGAGGCTTGAAGACTCGGTGACCTCTGCGCTCTTTGTGCTAAGAGAGAGAATCAACGCATGACCAAAGCCGAACGCGCCGCTATCGTCGACCGCCGCCTCGCGAAGCTTTACCCGGACCCGGCGATCCCGCTGGAGCACAAGGACGCGTTCACGCTGTTGATCGCGGTGCTCTTGTCGGCGCACACGACGGACAAGTCGGTGAACAAAGCGACGCCTGAGCTCTTCGCGCTCGCGGACACGCCGGAGAAAATGATGCGCGTGCCCGTTGAGCAGATTCAGCGCATCATCCGGCCCGTCGGCCTTTCGGCGACGAAGGCGAAGAACATTTCGAACCTCGCGCGGATCCTTGTGGAAAAACACGGCGGCCAGGTGCCGCGGACCTTCGCGGAACTCGAGGCGTTGCCGGGCGTGGGGCACAAGACCGCGAGCGTGGTGATGACGCAGGCGTTCGGCGTGCCGGCGTTTCCGGTCGACACGCACATCCACCGCCTCGCGCAGCGCTGGGGGCTCACCGAGGGAAAAAATGTCGAGCAGACCGAGCGCGACCTGAAGGCGGTGTTCCCGGAGTCGCGTTGGAACAAGCTGCACCTCCAGTTCATTTACTACGGCCGCGAGCATTGCACCGCGCGGGGCTGCGACGGGATGACGTGCGAGATCTGCCGTGAAGTTTTCCCGGAGCGGAAGCGCGCGAAGAAGACGAAGAAGTCCTGACGGGACGAGCCGAAGTGGGATCGGAGCGGAGAGTTGCGAAAAGTGTTTGATTCGCCGCGGGGCGCGCTCCACGTTCTCGCCTCTGCGTCGGACGCCTAGCTCAGTTGGTTAGAGCACTTCCTTCACACGGAAGGGGTCACTGGTTCGAGTCCAGTGGCGTCCACCATGCTTCGCCCGAGCGCTATTTGTCGGACTTCGCCGGGGCCAACGAGCGGCGGATGAGCGCGAAGCCGGGGTCGGCAAAGTGTCGATCTTCATCCGCAACCTGCGTGAGGCAAATCACCGACGTGGCGCCGAACACGTGTTTGGTGAAATTCGCGGTGTGCGGCACGTTGACGCCCAGGAGCTGAAGCGAAAACTTGCAGTCGATGCCTTCGGTCCTGGCCTCGAGGGTGGACCTCTTCACGAGGTTGAAGGGAACGGATTCGCCGACTCGTTTCCGAAAATCTTCGACGTAGTCCTTCAGGTTCACGTCGAGCCCGTGCTCGAAAACGGTGAAGGCGACAAACGTCGAGCCGGAGTCCTCGACGAAAATGATCCGGCCGGTCACCTCGGCCTCGTTCTTCGTGATCCGCCAATTACCCGGATAGTCGAAGGCAATGCCGTGCTCGGCAAAATGCTGCGGCTTGGCAACGTCCGCCTGCCGCGAACATCCGGCGAGGAAGGCGAAGGCGAGGGACAGGATCGCGACGACGCGGCGATGCATGGGGCGCTGGCAGTGTTGGGCGCGTCGCAGGCGTGGCAATGTTTTGCTCGACCGCGCGGCCGTTGACCGTCCGCTCGCGCGCGAGTTGCGGCGTACAATCGAAGCGCGCGATATCCGCGTCTATGCCGACACCCCGAAATCACCCCTCGGCTCGCGCACGCTCTCTCGTTTGGGCGGCGACCCTGAGCCTCGCCGGAATCATCACCGCGGTTGCCGCGCCGGCTTCGAGCGGCATCGATGCCCTCTGGGAACGAAACGCGCAGCAGCCCGACATCGCCTGGCGCGATGCGACGTCGCACACGCGCGTCGTGAACGTGACGGCCGGCTTCGAGAACGCGGGCCTGCCGTACTTCCACCAAAACGTTTTCACCGCGACGGGCGACCTGATGCTGTTCACCGGCCGGCGCGACCGAGAGCAGGGTTTCTATGTCCTGAACCTGAAGACGGGCGAGGCCCGGCTGCTCACGCATGACACGGGTGCGAATCTCGTCGTGCTCCCGAAGCGGCGCGCGGCGGCATACCGGCGCGGCGACGATGTGTTCCTGTTGAACCTCGACAGCGGCGAGGTGCGGAAGCTCGTGACCGTGCCGCACGACCTGCTCGCGGAGAGCGCGGGCTTCGGTTTCACCGCCGACGAAAAGAAACTCCTGTTCGCCTACTGCGATGAACTCGCCGCGACGCATGCGCATGTCGTCGCGACCACGCCGCCGCCGAAGGACATCCATGTGCGGCGCGTGGACTTCGTGGCCGCGTATGAGGCGATGCCGAAGCACAACGTCATTTACTCGATCGATCTCGACTCGGGCGCGCTCACGCCGGTGTTCAAGGACGAGGAGAGCCACTGGCTCGGGCACGTGCAGGGCTCGCCGACCGATCCGACGAAGGCGATCTTCATTCACGAAGGCTTCGTGTCGGTGCACATCAAGAACCGCCTGCGCGTGCTCGAGGTGCCGACCGGCAAGGTCACGATGCCGCGGACCGGCCCGCTCGAGGACGACGGCATCACGCACGAGTTCTGGGGCCCCGACGGAAAGACGGTGTGGTACGACATCAGCACGGCAGGCGCGCTGACGAATCTCGACCTGAAGACCGGCGTGGAGACGCGCTACGTTTATCGCACGGCAGACTCGGTCCGCGGGAACCGCTCGATTCACTATGCGATCGGCCCGGGTGCGAAGTGGGCGATCGGCGACGGCTTCCAAGGCGACAACCCGTGGCTCTATCTTTATCGCCTGGATCGCCGCGATCCGAAGACCGGGGCGACGCCCGTCGAGCACCTGTGCGATTTCGGTCCGCACTACAACAACCTCGAGGCGGCTTATCATGAGCCGAATCCCCATCTCACGCCCGATGCGCGCTGGGTGCTCTTCACCGCCCACCTGAAAGGCAACGCCAACCAGGTGTACGCGGTGGAGATTCCGGAGAGCGTGCGCGCGGGAAATTGATCCGCCCTAACGTTAGCGCGACGACAGACGCGCCACGTGTGGCCAGTCCGACCAAAGAAACTTCCCCGTTAGTTTTGGTTCGGTATGGTCACGCCGCCGGCTGTCGGGGCCGGCGGCGTCTCTTTCTCCCCATGAACCCTCGCCTCGTGATTCTTTTCTCCGCGCTCGGTGGCGTCTTGTCCGCGGCCGCGCCGGTAACGTCGGTCGAGCGCACCGATCCCAACTCCCAGCTCGCCCACCGGCAACTGCTCGAAAAAAAGCAGCAGGGCAGGATCGACGTTTATTTTCTCGGCGACTCGATCACGCGGCGTTGGGGCGCGACGGATTATCCCGAGTTCCTCGCGAATTGGCGGCAGAATTTCCACGGGTGGAACGCGGGCGACTTCGGCTGGGGCGGCGACACGACGCTGAACATGCTCTGGCGCGTCGAGCACGGCGAACTCGACGGCGTGGATCCGAAAGTGATCGTGCTGCTCGGCGGCACGAACGACGTCGGCAAGGTCGCGGGCGACGACGCGAAGGCAGAGGAGATCGCTCAACGCATCGCAGCACTCGTGACCCTCTGCCGGGAAAAGGCGCCGCACGCGACCCTCATTCTCCACGCGATCTTTCCGCGCAACGATGGCGCGGGCTTGCCGACGATTCGCGCCATCAACGCGCGCATCGCCCGACTCGCGGACGGGAAGCGGATTCGTTTTCTCGATCTCAGCGACCGGCTCGCGGACAAGGACGGGAAACTCTTCGACGGCGTGTCGGTGGATAAGCTCCACCTCACCGTGAAGGGCTATCAGATCTGGGCGGACGCGCTGAAACCCATGTTGACCGAGCTGCTCGGGCCGCCGGGCGAAAAAGATTTTGCGCCGCCGCCGACGGGGGATCCGAGCGCGAAGAAGAAGTAGGCGGGAGCGGAGGAAAAAATTTGAGGCGCGACGTTCCACGCCGCGCCTCAAATCTACTTTGTCCCCCTAACAAGCACCCAAAACCAAATCAGCCTCAATTGCCCGCGGTCGTCTCGCGCCAGCTCGAAACCGAGTAGGGCGTGTCGACACCGGCGAAGGTCGTGCTGCGCAGGTTCATGTCGTAGTGGACGACCGGCGCGTTGCCCGAGAAGACCACGTTGCGGGCGACGACCGCGCCGTAGATCGCGTTGTTGCTCCAGACCTTGAAGTCGCCGCTGGGCGTATAGATCACACCGTAGTAGGGCGTGCTCGTGTTCATGTCCGGGGCGGTCAGCGTGTTCGTGCCGTAGAGGACGGCCTTCGAGGGCTTCTGCGTGAGATTGTTGATGCCGTTGCCGTAGATCGCGATGTCGCCGGAGACGTACATCTCGAGCGAGCCGTTGGCGCTGATCTCGATCGAGGGCGTGCCGCCGCTGAGGCCGATGTAGAGGTTGCCGGTGACGACGAGCTTCACCGGGCCGTCGACGATGATCTTCGTCGTGCCCGTCATGTTGAGGCCGCTGCTGTAGTAGATGCTGGCGGAGGTCGCACCCGCGGTGCCGATCGTCGTGGTGGAACCGGTCGTCGGATTGTTGAGCGTCGAGCCCGCGCCGGAAACCGAGTTGATGTCGAACACCGGCTGGTAGGGGCTCGTGCTCAGGCGGTCGTTGTCGATCTTTGTCGTCGCCGGCGTGCTCGGGCCGACGAGCGTGGCGCTCGTGCTGTAGGACGGGCCGGTGGAGAGGGTGGCGACGTAGCCTTTGACCTGGGCGTTGGTCAGCTGGACCGTCGCGGCGGAGGTCGAGGTCGAATTGGAGGCGAGGACCGCGGAGTAGCCGGGCGTCTGCGCCGCGTAGGTGCCGACCGAGGAGTCGTAGCTGTCGATCACGCTCGAGGTGGTGGCGGCGGTGAACTTGACCGTGCCCGTCGTGCCCGCGACCGCGTTGGTGAAGAGGGCGGCCGGCGTGGAGGAGGAGGTGAGCGAGCGGCTGATCTGCGTGCCGTCGGAGAAGGTCGTCGTGCCGGTGACCGAGATCGCGCGGGTGCCGGTGGTGCCGTCGTAGTTGGTGATCGAGATCGTGACCGAGCCGGTCGTGCCGTTGTCGTAGGTGAAGCCGCTGATCGTGCGCGAGGCCGTGGTGCCGTTGATCGCCCAGTTCGTCCACGAGTTGTTGTTCAGCGACCAGATCGCTTCCTCCATGCCGGCTTCGGCGAGCTCGACGCTGTGCGTGCCGGCGACCGCGCGGCTGCTCATCTGCAGCGAGCGGTAGCAAACCGTGATGTAGCTGCCGAGGGCGATCGCGAGGACCGTCGCGAAACAGAGGGCCGCGAGGAGGGCCGCACCGCGCTCGCGCGAGTTTCCGCGGACTGCGGAACCGGAGCTTTGACTGGGGGTCGTCGCGCGCATGACTTTCGGTGCGCAACAAATCTCCGCGCGTGACGGCAAGAACGCTAGAAACTTTAGCCGCGGGAAACGCGGCGCGAGCCGTCCGTAGGCCCGCCCCGTGCGGGAGGAAACTACGCAGGCCCGAATGGAAGCGGGCCGATTTTCCCACGAGGGAGAGGGGCTTTTGCCTCTGAATTTTCATCCCCAAACGGCTTCGTTTCCGAGTCGGGCACCAAGGGAGACGAGGGTGGTCAGTGCGTAGTCATGTCGATCGACAAAGAGAGCAACGGGCTCCCGGAAATGGACGTGCGACGACGGCACACGAAGGTGAATCTCGGCTTGGTCGGCGGCGTGCTTTTATTTTTCGTCGTCGCGGGCGCAGTCACGTTGTGGCTGTGGGTGACGCGCCGCTGACGCGTCCGAACGCGCGCGCGCATCGGGGAACTTCCGGCTGACGCGGACGGACTTCGCCCGGGAGACGGAGCCACGCGGGGCCGGATTTTGCACGATGCGCCGGGCGGTTAGAATATCCGCGCTTCCACTGCCTCCAGTTCAACTCGTTCTCATGAAATTACTCATCATCGGCGACGAACAAAAGAGCCGGCGCATGGTCTCGTGGGGGTTCCCCCGCGACGCGTTCGAAGTTCGCACCGCAAACTGCCGCAAGGCGGTCGAAGGGCTCGTCGCGGCGAACGCGTTTCACGCCGCGTGCGTCGACCTCAAGATGAAGGAGGACGATTCGGACGCGATCATCGCGACGCTGCAGCGACGACTGCCGCGACTTCCGATCGTCGCGCTCGTGGGCGTGGAGGATCGCAAGGCCGTGGCCAAGTTGAAATCGCGCGGCGTGTGCGCGCACGTGAAATCTCCTTTCTCGATCGAGGCGCTGCTCACGACGATCGCGACGCACGCGCTGAAGGAGCCGGTCGGCGCGCCGCGTCCGCCGATGCCTGTGGTCGCGACTACGGAACTTCCGCCGAAGCTGATCGCGCAGGACGAGGCGTCGCGCCGTGCGCTCGAAGTTGCGGTGCGCGCGGCCGCGTCGAACGTCGCGATCCTGGTCCTCGGCGAAACCGGCACGGGCAAATCGCTGCTCGCGCAGACGATTCACCAGCACAGCGCGATCAAGGACCGGCCGTTCGTCACCGTGAGCTGCCCATGTCTCAACCGCGAATTGCTCGAGAGCGATCTCTTCGGCCACGTGCGCGGCGCGTTCACCGGCGCGGTGCAGGACACGTGGGGCAAGGTGGCGGCCGCGGATGGCGGCACGCTTTTTCTCGACGAGATCGGCGACCTGCCTGCGGCGCTGCAGCCGAAACTCCTGCGCCTGCTGCAGGAGAAACAGTACGAGCGCGTGGGCGAGACGACGCCGCGCACGGCGAACGTCCGCATCATCGCCGCGACGAATCGCGACCTGAAGGCGGAGGTCGCCGCGGGACGTTTCCGCGAGGATCTTTATTACCGGCTCAATGTGATCTCGGTCGAAGTGCCGGCGCTGCGCAGCCGGCCGGCGGACATCCTGCCGGCGGCGGAAAGTTTCCTCGACGAAATCAGTCGCCAGGCCGGCAAACGCTCGCCCGGCTTCACGCCCGAAGCGCGACGCCTGCTCGAGCATCACGGCTGGCCCGGCAATCTGCGGGAACTGCGCAACGTGCTCGAGCGCGCGGCGGTGCTCTCGACGGGCGGCGCGTTGCAGCCGCGCGATTTTCCGTCGCTGCTCGCGCCCGCGGGCAATGTCCGCTGCCAGGTCGGCGCGCCCGTGAGCCTGCAGGCGCTCGAGGAGGCGCACATCCAGATGATCGTGGCCAGCGCGGCGTCGCTGGAACAGGCCGCCGAGATCCTGCAGATCGACAAGTCGACGCTCTATCGGAAGCGCAAGGCGATGGAGCGGCGCGTGGCGCCGTTCGCGCCGGAGCGGGAGATGGCGGCGGCCGTGGGATAGGTGGAGCGGCGCGTCCCGCGGCGCTGGGGAAAGCGCGGCACGGACGCCGCGCTCCACCAACGAAAAAGGCCCGCCTCGCGGCGGGCCTTCCGGGAATCACTCAGGCTAAAACGAAAAACGCGGCGCTTACACGCTGCCCTCGTTGCGCGCCCATTGGATGGCGTGGCGGACGAGCTCGGCGCCGGAGTCGAGGTTGAGCTTCAGCTTCAGGTGCTCGCGGTAGGAATCGATCGTCTTGGAGCTGAGGTTCAGCTTCTGCGCGATCTGCCGCGTGCTGTAGCCGTTGCCGATGAGCTGGAAGACCTCCATCTCGCGGTCGCTCAGCGTGTCGATCGAGAACACCATGCCGTCGCCCTTCTTGTTCACGAAGCGGTGCAGCATCTTCTCCTTGATCTTGTCGCTGAGATAAATCTCGCCCTGCAGCAGGCGCTGGATCGCGGCGATGATCTTCTCGCCGGCTTCCTGTTTCATGAGGTAGCCCATCGCGCCGGCGCGCAGCGCGCGCTCGGCATAGAGGCCTTCGTCGTGCATCGAGACGATGAGCACCGGGAGATTCGGCGCTTGCACCTTGATGTTCTTCGTCAGCTCGATGCCGTTCGTCGTCTTCAGCGCGATGTCGACGATGGCGAGGTCGGGCTGCAGCTTGCCGACGAGCTCGATGGCGTAGGGCGCGTTGTCAGCTTCGCCGCACACCTCGAGGTTCGGCTGCTGGTTCACGAGCGCCTTCATGCCCTGGCGGGTGATCGGATGATCGTCGACCAGAAGGACCTTCAATTTGGCGGGCGGCGCTTCGGCCGGCTCGGGCTCGAGCGTGGCGGTGGACGACGCGGACGTCGAAGCGGTTTTCTTTTTGAGTTTCATGGGATCACTGTGGGTAAACGAACCGGCATTCCACACGGGTGCCGGCGTTGGGTTGAGATGTAACGGTCAGGGTGCCGCCGATCATAGCGGCGCGATAAGGCATGAGGTGCAGGCCGGTGCTGAGGCCGTGCTCGACCTGCGGGTCGAACCCGACGCCATCGTCCTCGATCACCAGCACCTTGTTCTCCTTCGAGAAGTCGAGGGTGACGGTGATGGTCTTGGCGTTGGAGTGCTTGACCGCGTTGTTGATCGCTTCCTGCGCGATGCGGTAAAGGTGCAACGCGAAGGCGGTCTCGCACGAACTCACCGGGCCGGTGGGGAAGAAATGGCATTCGGTGCCGTGCAGGCGCTGCACCTGGCTCGTGAGATCCTCGAGCGCGGATTCGAGGCCGCTCGTCTCGAGCTGCACCGGGCAAAGGCCGCGGGCGAGGGCGCGCGTTTGCGCAATCGCTTCCTGCACGAGCGAAGAAATGGTGGCGGCTTCCTCGGCCTCGCTGCGTTTCTGCACCTGCAACTTGTCGCGCAGCGCGGCGCTGAGGCACGAGATGCCGGTGAGGTACTGGCCGAGGCCGTCGTGGAGGTCGGAGCCGATGCGATTTTTTTCCGCGTCGCTCACGCGCAGCAGCTCGCGCTCGATCAGCTTGCGCTGCGTGATGTCGATGCCGAAGAACAGCGCGCCGCGGCCGAACTCGCGGTCGAAGAAGAGGAAGAAATCCGCGTACCACTCCTGGCCCTCGTGGCGGGCGTTGAGGACGGCGGTGACCTGGCCGCCGCGCAGCGCCTCGGCGATCGCGAACTTCAGCTGTGGATAAAGCTCCGCGAAATTATGCCCGACCATCGCCGCCGGATTCATCCCGTACTTCTCGAGCTGCTGGCCCTCGGCTTCGAAGATCACGCCATTGCCGTCGAGCCGCCCGACGATCATCGGCAGGTTCTCGAGCAATCCATTCAGCAGCTGGCCCTGTTGCTGGATCACCTTCTCCGCTTCGACGCGCGCGGTGACGTCGATCGAGAAACCCATCGCGCCCGAGCCGCGCGCGCGGTCAAAGCGGTAGTAATTCTCAAAGTGGTAGGTCTTGCCCGCGCGCTTGATCTCGGAAACGAAATTCACCGACTCGCCGCCGAGCGCCTTGCGGATCGGGCCGGTCGCCTGCGGGAAAAGCGCGAAGATGCTCGTGCCCGCGAGCTCGTTGTCGCGCACGCCGAGCGTCGAGAGCGCGTGGCCGCGCGATTCGCGGATGATCGCGTGTTCGTCGATGCGCGAGACGGCGATGGGCAACGAGGCGAGGACGCCGTTGAGGAGGGTCGAGGTTTTGCGCAGCGCTTCCTCCGCGTCGATGCGCGAGGTGATGTCGATCGCGGCGATACCCTGAAGATTGCGCCCGGTGTTCTCCACCATCGGGAAGCTCGTGACGAGCCAGTGCCGGCCGTCGTGCGCATACTGCGTCGGACCCGCCGGCGGCGCGCTCGTACGCAGCGCGCGGATCGCTTCGACGGTGAAATGCGTTTTGAAGATCTCGTTCTCGAACAGGATCGTGCCGCTGTCCTCGTAGATGCAGACCGCGCAGGGCACGCTGGTCATGAAGAGCTGCAGCTGCGCCTGGCTTTGGCGGAGCTGCGAGAGCATGTGCGCGTGGCTGATCGAATAACGGATCGCGCGTTCGAGCCGCGTGGTGTCGAGCGAGCCCTTCGAAAGATAATCCGCCGCGCCCGCATCGAGCGCGGCCTGGTCGATCTCCGGGCTCTCGGCGCCGGTCAGCAGGATCACCGGCAGCTCGCACTGCTGGCGCTGCAGCGTGCGCAGGATCTCAAGGCCGGTGGTGCCGCCGAGCTTGTAATCGAAAAGGCCGACATCGAACTCGCCCGTGTCGATCGCGGTCAGCGCCGCGGCTTCAGTCGGCGCCCACACCAAATCGTAAGTGCAGAGCAGGCTCTTGCTCAGAATGATCTTCACCAACGCGAAATCGTCCTCGTTGTCGTCGAGCACGAGCACGCGGATGACCTTGGATGCCCGCGACACCCGGCGTTTCAGCGTCGGCAGATCGGTCGGCGCGGCAGCGTGGACCGTCGGAACTTCGTCCGTGAGATTCATGCGGCTTTTTCCAGTCAGTCGGTCCAAGCGCCAATTTGAAGAAACGGCCGGCGCCGGTCAAACCGGCTTCCGTCAAAATTTGCTGCGAACGTGTCCGGGCCTTTGCGGGCGGATCGGGGAAGGAGGGCAGAAAAGTCGGGCACCGAAGGAAAGGTTGATAAAAAAATCGCCGTCGTGACCCGCGGGCGGACGCCTCGCGCTGACGGCGCAATCACCTTACGTGGCTTCTGCGTTCCGGCCAATCAGGACCGCCCCCTGATGGCCCATGGGAGAAATTCCCAGTCTCCCCCGCAAGTTGCAGTCCTGCGCTACGGTTCTACAGCCAAAACGCCGCTCAGGGGCGAATCTGGCCGGTGCCTTCGATGATAAACTTGTGGGAGCAAAGCTCGCGCAAGCCCATGGGGCCGCGCGCGTGCAGGCGGTCGGTGCTGATGCCGATTTCCGCCCCGTAGCCGAACTCGAACCCGTCGGTGAAGCGGGTGCTCGCGTTCCAATAAACCGTGGCGCTGTCCACTTCCGCGAGGAAACGACGCGCGGTGGTTTCGTCGCGGGTCACGATCGCGTCGCTGTGATTCGAGCTGTCGCGATTGATGGTCGCGATGGCGGTGTCGAGCGAATCGACGACCCGGACTGCGATCACGTAATCGAGAAACTCCGTCGTGTAATCCGCCGCCGTCGCCGGCTTCGTCGCGACTTGCGCGCGGTCGAGGATCGCGGCGCTCGCCGGGTCGCAACGCAGCTCCACCTTCGCCTTGACGAGCGCGCGCGCGACGAGGGGAAGAAATTTTTCCGCGACGCTGCGATGCACGAGCAATTGCTCGGCGGCGTTGCAGACGCTCGGCTTCGAGACTTTCGCGTTCACCGTGATCGCCTCGGCCATGGTGAGGTCAGCGTCGGCATCGACGTAAACGAAGCACACGCCCTTGTAGTGCTTGATCACGGGAATCGTGCTGTGGGCCGCGACGTAGCGGATCAGGCCCTCGCCGCCGCGCGGGATGATGCAGTGGATCAGCGAATCGAGCTTAAGCAAGGTCTCGAGCGCGGCGCGATCCGTCGTGGGCACGAGTTGCACGGCATCGACCGGCAGTTGCGCCGCCGCGAGCGCCTCGCCGATCAGCGCGGCGAGCGCCGTGTTGGTGTGGAAGCATTCCTTGCCGCCACGGAGGATCGAGGCGTTGCCGCTCTTCAGGCAGAGGATCGCGCAGTCGACGGTGACGTTGGGTCGCGACTCGAAAATAATTCCGATCACGCCGATCGGGACCCGAATTTTTTTGATGCGCAGACCGTTGGGGCGGTTGATCTCCTCGAGGACGGCGCCGACGGGATCGGGCAACGCGGCCACCTCACGCACGGAATTTGCGAGCTGCTTCAGTCGCTTCGCGTCGAGCGTCAGCCGATCGCGCGACGCGGCCGTGAGCGCGGCGGCCTCGGGTGAGGCGAGATCCTGCGCGTTGGCCGCGAGGAGCGGCGCGTGCGAGGTGTCGATCAAGCGCGCGAGCTCGAGCAGCGCGGCGTCCTTCTTGGCGGTCGACGCGGTCGCGAGCGCGAGCGCGGCGGCGCGCGCGCGCTGTGCGAGTGACGTGACGAGCTGGACCAGGTCGGCGGACATTCAGCCCGCACCCTCGCGCACCGGGCGCGCGGGTGCAAGCGATTCCACCGTCAACGTTCAGCCGAAGATCGGCTTCCGGTTGATGCGCCAGACAGCAATGATCATCACGCCGATGGCGATCGCGACGAGGATGCCGAGCGTCGGCAAAAGGCGCGCGAGCCCGTCGCCGGCCCAGAGCACCTGCGAGAAACCCTCCATCGACCAATACACGAGCGTGAGCTTGCCGACCTTCTGCATGAACGGCGGCATCAGGCTCAACGGGAACCACGCGCCGCCCGTCGCGCTCATGAGCATGACGAAGAACGTCGCGAGTCCGCTCGCGGCCTGCGCGTTGGGCGCGACGGCCGCGATCAGCATGCCGAACGCGGCGCACGCGGCGGACGCCGTCACGCAGACGACGAGGAGACCGGGCAGGTGCGTCGACACTTCCACGCCGTAAAGCAGCTGCCCCATGCAGAACATTGTCGTGAGCTGCACGAGGCCGAGCAGCACGCTGAACAGGAATCGGCTCCACAACAGCTGCGAGCGGCGCACCGGTGCGGAAAGCAGGCGCTGAAACAGCCCGGCGTTTTTCTCGTCGAAGAACGCGGCGGAACCGTTGCTCACGGCGAAGAGCAGGAACATGATCGCCCAACCGCCGACGACGCGCGTCGCCTCGGGCGACTTCACATGCTGGCCGACGACCTGTTTGGTTTCGAGGTTGAAGATCTGTTTGAGAAAAGCCTGGGCGTCGTCCGAAGTTTTCGCCGCGTCATTCGTCGTCGCCGGCGTGACGGGTTTCGTTTCCACGTCGCTGAAAAAATTTCCGCTCTCGATCTCGTGCCGGATTTTTTCCGCGTCGCCGCCGAACGCCGTGGCGATCGCGGTCGCCATGCCGCGGTTCATCCGGTCGAAACGTTCCGCGCCAATTTCATCCTTCGCGCGCGCCTGCAACGACTGCCCGAGCAATTGCGGCACGCTGGTGAAGATCGTTTTTTGCAGCAGGCCGTTCACCATCTGCGTTTCGACTTCGTTGCGCGGATCGGAGAGGATCACGAGGTGCACGCCGATTTTTCCCTTGGGCAGGAGGTCGGCGGGAATCACGAGCGCGAAACGGTAGTCGCCGGCCTTGATCCGCTCTTCGGCGATCGCGGTGGTGAGCGGATGGCGCGTGTTGTCGGCGGCCCGATAGGTCGTCGTCACGTTGAACGACGACTCGCGCTGCAGCGCGTCGATCAGCTTCTGCGCGGCGGGCTCGGCGCTTTCGTTGACGACGGCGAGCGGGAAGCCGCGCGGGCCTTCGTCCTTGCGCTTGTTGAGGCCGAAGACCCAGCCGAAGACGTAGATCAGGGCGATCGGGACGATAAACGTGAGGCTGACCGCGGTGCGGTTGCGGAGGAAATTCGCGATGTCCTTGCGGACGAGAACCAGAAGGGTGCGCACGGAAAGTTGAGAGCTGAGGGTTGGGAGTTGAGCGGGACCGAGCGGTGACGTTTATTCGCGGAGCTTGCGGCCGGTAAGGTGGAGGAAAACGGCTTCGAGCGTCGGGCGCTCGTGCGTGAAGAGGCGCGGCGAAACCAGGTGCTGCTCGGCCGCGGCGTAGAACTGCGAAAGCTTCACGCCGGTCGCGGCGCGGAAGCGGTTCGTGCCGTCGGTCGCCACGACTTTGCCGAGGGCGCCGAGGCCCGCGACGAACGCGGCGGGCGCGGCCGTGGCGCCGAACGCGATCTCGTCCTCGAAGGGCAGCTCCGTGAGCAATTCGTCGAGCGTGCCGAGGGCGAGGATTTTTCCGTGGTCGATGATGCCGATGCGCGAGCAGAGGCGCGTCGCCTCCTCCATGTAATGCGTGGAGTAGATGATCGTGAGTCCTTCGCGCTTCAGCCGCTCGAGGAAATCGAAGATCGCGTTGCGCGACTGCGGATCGACGCCGACGGTCGGCTCGTCGCAGAGCAGAAGTTTCGGCCGGTGGAGCAGCGCGGCGACGAGGTTGAGCCGGCGCTGCATGCCGCCGGAGAATGTCTTCACCTGGTGCTTGCGGCGGTCGGCGAGTTGCACCGCTTCGAGTCCCTCGTCGACGCGCGCCCGCAGCTCGGCGCCGCGCAGGCCGTAGAGTTCGCCGAAGATCCGGAGATTTTGTTCCGCGCTGAGTTCGTCGTAGAGCGCGATGCTTTGCGGCACGAGGCCGAGCGCGGTGCGCGTGGCGACGTTCGCGGCCGAGAGCGGGGCGCCGTCGAGTGTGAGCGTGCCGGCGTCGGGCGCGCGCAGGCCGGCGACGAGCGACATGAGCGTGGATTTGCCGGCGCCGTTGGGGCCGAGGAGGCCGAAGCATTCGCCCTTCGCGATGTCGAGCGAGACATCGTCGAGGGCGACGAGCGAACCGTAGCGTTTGGTGAGCGAGCGGAGTTGCAGCATGGCAGAGGTGGGGAACGGGTGGAAGATACCAGAGCGAAAGGCCGCGACGCCACGCCTGGAAGTCAGGATCGGGTCATGGTCGCGCCATGACTTTCTTCCTATATCGCCAACGTCGCGCGCCGTGCTAGGCTGCGCCCGATGTTCTCGCTGCAAAAGCAAATCCGGCCCGGCACGCGCTACGGCGCGTTCGCGTACGGCAGCTGCATCCTCGCGTGCTACGCGGGTTTTTTCGCGCGGCAGCAATATTTCACGGGCGAGGCGATGGTGCCGGTGGTGTTCGGACTGGGCGCGATCTATACCGCGCTCGGCGTGCTCGGCGGCAGCTACGTCGACTGCCGGCGCCTGGCGGCGGCGTGGATTTATTTCCCGCTCCAGTGCGCGCTCCTGACCGCGATTCTCTGGTTGAGCCCGATCCGCGGCTACATGGGCATCCTGGTGCTGCCGCTGCTCGCGCAGGCGATCTTCGACCTGCGGCCGGGTTACGCCGCGCTGGTGGGCGTCTACCTTTTCGCGACGACCACCGCGCTCTGGGGCGTGCCCTACGGCTGGTCGGGCACGTGGCAGGCAGGGGTCAGCTACGGCACGGGTTTTGTTTTCACCGCCGTGTTCACGGCGATCACCAAACAGGCGCTCACGATGCGGCAACGCGAGGAGAAGCTGCGCGAGGAGGTCGAGGCGGCGAACCGCCAGCTGCGCGAATACGCGGCGCAGGTCGAGGAACTCGCGACCACGCGCGAACGCAATCGCGTGGCGCGCGAGATTCACGACGGCGTCGGCCATTATCTCACCGTGGTGAAAACGCAGCTCGATGCCGCGGCGGCCCTGATGCCGACGCAGCCCGACAAGGCGCGCGAAGCCGTCGGCACCGCGGCGAAACTCACCGCCGACGCGCTCGACGACGTGCGGCGCTCCGTCGGGGCGCTGCGGACCGACACCGCGCGGCCGCCGTTGCCCGAGGCGTTGCACGCGTTGACGAAAGAAGCCGGCCTGCCGGTGACGGTGCGCGTCGAAGGCGCGCCGCGTCCGCTCCCGCCCGGCATCGAGCACGCGCTCTTTCGTTCCGCGCAGGAAGGATTGACCAATATTCGCAAGCACGCGGCGGCGTCCGCGGCGGAGGTGGCGCTGGATTTTCGCGCGGCGGATCGCGTGGCGCTCGCCGTCACCGACAACGGCCGCGGTGCGACCCACGCCGCGGGCGGCTTCGGGTTGCGCGGAATCCAGGAACGCATCGCGGTGCTCGGCGGGCGCGTCGAGTCGGGCAACCAGCGCGGCGGCGGATTTCGCCTGAGCATCGAGGTGCCGGCGTGAAGAAGATCCGCCTGATGCTGGTCGACGACCAGTCGCTGTTCCGGGAGGCGCTGCGCACGCTGCTCGCGCTGCAGCCGGATTTCGAGATCGTGGCCGAGGCGGAGAATGGCGAGCGCGCCGTCACGCTCGCGCGCGAACACAAGCCGGAGGTGATCCTCATGGACCTGCGCATGCCGGTGCTGGGCGGCGTGGAGGCGACGCGCCGCGTGCGCGCCGTCGCGCCGGCGTCGCGCGTCGTGGTGCTCACGACCTTCGAGGAGGACGAGGAGATCTTCGACGCGATGCACGCGGGCGCGGTCGGTTATTTGTTGAAAGCGTGTTCGGCGGAAAAACTCTGCGACTCCGTGCGGGCCGCGGCGCAGGGCACGTCGGTGCTCGAGCCCTCGGTCGCGGCGCGACTCATGTCCGGTTTGAAACGCGGCGCGGCGGACACGAAACGCGTGCCGTCGCCGCTCGCCGAGCCGTTGTCCGAGCGCGAGACCGCCGTTCTCCGCCTGCTCGCCGCCGGCTGCAGCAACAAGGAGATCGGCAGCCGGCTCAACATCGCCGAAGGCACGGTGAAGAATCACATGACGAACGTGCTGGGAAAACTTGGTGCGCTCGATCGCACGCAGGCCGCATTGAAGGCGCGCGAGCTCGGGCTGATTTGATTCGCGTCTGACGGACAGGTGTCCGTTTGGCTTGCGGGTCCGACGCGCGGGGCGCAACGTCGTCGAGCCATGCCGCGCCAGATCTCCGTTCTGCTGATGTTCGGACTCCTCGCGTTTGCGAGTCACATCATGTCGGCGGCGACGCCCGCGAAGATCGACCGCCACGCGCTGGTCACGCGGCACAATCCGCACTTCACGCAGCTCGACCCGTGGGGCCCGGTGTCGGTGGGCAACGGCGAATTCTGTTTCACGACCGACGTCACGGGCCTGCAGACCTTCTACGATTATTACCAGCAGAACGGCATCGGCCTCGAAACGCAGGCGCGCTGGTCGTGGCACGAGAACGAGAATCCGAACAATTACCGGCTGCGCGACGCGAACAAACCGTTCACCAGCTACGGCCAGACGATCGGTTATCCGACGAATGCCGGCGGGCCCGCCGGCACGTGGCTGCGCGAGAATCCGCACGCGCTGCCGCTGCCGCAGATCGCGCTCGATCTCGCGCGCGAGGGCGGCGCGCGACTCGAGCCCACGGACATCACGGGCATTTCGCAGACGCTCGATCTCTGGTCGGGCACGATCACGAGCGAGTATCGCCTCGCTGACGCGCCGGTGAAGGTGAACGTCGCCTGCGATCCCGCGCGCGACGTGCTCGCGATCCGCGTCGAATCGCCGCTCGTCGAAAGCGGCAAGCTCGGCGTGCGTCTCGCGATGCCGCGCGGCCACGTGCTCAAGACGAAGAACAATGCCGCGCTCGACTGGTCGCTGCCGGATTCGCACACGACGGCCATCCTCGCGCAGAACGACCGCACGTTGCTCTTCGAGCACACGCGCGATCAGTCGCGCTACGTCGCGTCGGTGCTCGGCACGACGACGCTGAACGCGAAATGGAACGGCCAGCACGAAATCCGTCTCACCGCCGCGCAAGGCAACGTGTTGGAATTCACGATCGGTTTCATGTCGTCGGGCGCAAAGGGCGCACCCGAGGCCGGCGACGTTTTCGCGGCGAGCACGAAGGCGTGGGCGGAGCTCTGGCAATCCGGCGGCGCGGTGGATTTCTCGGGCAGCACCGATCCGCGCGCGAGCGAACTGGAGCGCCGCGTCGTGCTCTCGCAGTACCTGACGATGATTCAGTGCGCGGGCGATTTCCCGCCGTCGGAGAGCGGGCTGACACTCAGCACGTGGTACCAGAAGCACCACACGGAGATGATCTGGTGGCACACGGCGCATTTCGCGTTGTGGGGACGCGATGCCTTTCTGCGCCGCAATCTCGACAGCTTCGTAGCGGCGCTCCCGATCGCGCGCCGGCTCGCGGCGAGTCGTGAGCTGCGGGGCGCGCGGTGGCCGAAGATGATCGGACCCGACTGGCGCGAAAGCCCCGGCGGCAATCCGCTCATCGTCTGGAACCAGCCGCATCCGATTCATCTCGCGGAACTGATCTATCGCAACGACCCGACGCCGGAAACGCTCGCGCGCTACCGCCAGCTCGTCCTCGAAACCGCGGACTGCATGGCGTCGATGCTGCACTGGAACGCCGCGAAGCAACGTTACGACCTCGGGCCGCCGCTCTGGATCGCGCAGGAAATCTACGACCAGGCGACGAGCATGAATCCGTGCTACGAGCTGAGCTACTGGTCGCGCGGCCTGCAGATCGCGCAGCAGTGGCGCGAGCGGCTCGGCCTCGGGCGCGACGAGGAGTGGGACAAGATGATCAAGGCGATCGCGCCGCTACCGGTGAAGGACGGGAAGTACGTCGCGCTCGAATCGACGCCCGACACCTGGGACAACAAGGACAGTCGCCACGATCATCCGTCGTTTCTCATGGCGCTCGGGCAACTGCCCGGCGACGGTGTGGATCGCGCGACGATGGCGCGCACGCTCGACGCGGTGCTGCAGTCGTGGGATTGGGAAACAAAAATCTGGGGCTGGGATTATCCGATGATCGCGATGACCGCCGCGCGCCTCGGCGAACCGCAGAAGGCGGTCGATGTGCTCCTGAAGAGCGACGGCCCGAACAACGGCTACACCGCGAGCGGACACAATCGGCAGCGCGAGGACCTGCCCATTTATCTGCCGGGCAACGGCGCGTTGTTGTCGGCGGTGGCGATGATGGCCGGCGGCTGGGACGGCGCGCCGACGAAGGACGCGCCCGGTTTCCCGAAGGACGGCAAATGGGTCGTGCGCAGCGAAGGTCTGCATCCATTGCCGTAGAATTTGCGCATGAAAACCCCACTCGTTGTTGGTCGCTGCGTTTTCTTCGCGGCACTCGCTGTCACGTCCGCATTCGCCGAAGGCCCCTATCGGAATCGCGACAACAAGAACGCGGCGAAGGATTCCGCCGAGGGCACGTACCCGATTCCGTATCAGCAGCCAACGGTCGAGGAGGTCACGGCGGCGATCGCGCGCGTGCGCGACTATCTCGACCAGGCCGCGCCGTTGCGAATCATCGACGGCAAGACGGGCAAGGAAATCACCGACTGGTCAAACCCGGTCGAGACTGCGGTCATCGATCGCGGCGAAATGGAATTCAGTCCGCTGCAATACGAGATGGGCGTCGTGCACGCGGCCATGCTGCGCGCCAGCGCGGTGACCGGTGATCCGAAGTTTGCGGCGTACACGGCGAGGCACCTGCAGTTCCTCGCGGACAAGCTGCCGTATTTCCAGGCGGGCGCGAAAAAATTTGGCGCGGACAAGAACGGTTTCCGCGCGGTCCTCGAGCCCCGCGCGCTCGACGACTGCGGTTCGATGTGCGCGGCGTTGATCCGGGCGCGGATCGCGAAGGTTGGGCCGGACCTGAAACCGGTGATCGACACGTGGACCGATTGGGTGGCGCACAAGCAGTTTCGCCTGAAGGACGGCACGCTCGGTCGACAGCGGCCGCAGGCGGAGTCACTGTGGGCGGACGATGCCTACATGGGTATTCCCGCGCTCGCGGAAGCGGGCCATCTCACCGGCGACCGCGCGTATTTCGATGAGGCGGTGAAGCAGATCGAGTTGATGACGCAGAAGCTCTACAACCATCACGTCGACCTCTACGCGCACGGCTGGAATTCGAGCAACCCCGAAGCGCCGCATTTCTACTGGGGGCGCGCGACGGGTTGGATGATCCTCGCGATGTGCGATGTGCTCGACGTGCTGCCGAGGGATCATCCGGGCCGCGAGAAAGTGCTCACGCAATTGCGCAACACCCTGCACGGCGTGGCGGGTTATCAATCGGGCAGCGGCTTCTGGCACCAGATGGTGGATCGCAACGATTCGTATTTGGAGACGTCGGCGACCGCGATGTTCGTGTACGGCCTCGCGCACGCGGTGAACGAAGGCTGGATCAGCCCCACGACCTACGGCTCGATCGCGCAGGCCGGCTGGTGCGCGCTCAGCACGAAGATCAACGCGCAGGGCCAGGTCGAAGGCACGTGCGTGGGCACGACCTACGCGAGCGACATGGTTTATTACTACAACCGGCCCGCGAGCACGAAGGCCTTGCACGGCTACGGCACCACGATGCTCGCCGGCGTGGAGATGATCCGGCTGCTGAAGAACCCGAACTTCGTCATCGATTACAAGCTGCGCACGTACCACTACGTGCCGAAGGACGCGCAGACGAGTTATCGCGAACATCTCTGAGCCATGAAACGCGTACTCTTCGCCGCGCTGATCCTGATCGCGAGCGCGGCGTTTGCGGCCGAGCCCGTCGCGCCGGCAACGCTGATGGATTTTTCGACGGCGGGTTACGCGGGCGGCGGCGTGCCGCTGCCGCGCGTGCCGACGAAATTCGCGGTGCAGCCGACGGGCCGCGATGACACCGGGACGATCCAGGCCGCGATCGAGGCGGTGGCGAAGCTGCCGCTCGATGCGCAGGGATTTCGCGGCGCGGTTTTGTTGCGCGGAAAATTTCGCGTCGAAGGTCAGTTGAAAATCGAAAGCTCCGGCATCGTGCTCCGCGGCGAGGACGCCGTCATCACCGCGACCGGGCAGTCGCGACGCACGTTGATCGAAGTGCGCGGCAAAACGCAGCGCACAGTCGGACCGGCGATCAAGGTGACCGACGAGATGGTTCCGGCCGGCGCGATGAATCTCACGCTGGCGAGCGTCGAAGGGCTCACGCCGGGCGCACGCCTTCTCGTGCGGCGACCGAGCACGCGGGAGTGGATCGAGGCAATCAAGGCCAACGACTATCCGGTGGTCGGGCAGTATCGCGAAGCGCGACTCGACTGGACGCCGGGATCGCGCGACATCGAGTGGGAACGGACCGTCACCGCGGTCGACGCGGCGACGAACAAGATCACGCTCGACCCGCCGATCACGACAGCGCTGGAAACGAAATTCGGCGGTGCGACCGTGCACGTCACGACGTGGCCGGATCGCGTGCGGAATGTCGGCATCGAGGATCTGGCGTGCGTGAGTGAATTTTCCGCGAGTAATCCGCTCGACGAGGAGCATGCCTGGATGTGCGTCGCGGTGACCGATGCCGAAAACGCCTGGGTGCGGCGCGTGAGTGCGCACCGATTCGTGAGCTCCTGTGTCTGGATTGCGAGCACGGCACGCGCGGTCACGGTCGAAGATTGCGCGAGTCGCGAGCCGGTTTCCGAAATCGGTGGCTGGCGACGTGTGAGCTTCTACGTCGGCGGCCAGCAGGTGCTCGTGCAGCGCTGCACGGCGGAGGACGGCTGGCGCGATTTCGTCGTCGGGCATTGCTCCGCCGGGCCGAATGTTTTTCTCGAGTGCACGGCGCTGCGCGCGAATGCAGACAGCGGGCCGTTCGAAAGCTGGGCGAGCGGCGCGCTCTACGATCGCGTTTCCATCCAGGGTGCGGCGCTGGCGCTGGCGAATCTCCGCGACAAGACGCAGGGCGCGTCGTGGACCGCCGCGAATTGCGTGCTGTGGAATTGCGCGGCCGGCAGCCGCATCAACGTCGAGCAGCCGCCCGGGGCGGCGAACCGCGTCGTCGTCGACGAGAGCACGCCGTCGCTGTATCGCGCCCAATTGATCCGCCGCGCGGGCGCGGGCGCGGAGGCGGCCACGCTCATGATGCTGGAGCCGGTGCCGCGGGAAAAGAACGTGCCGAATTTTTCCGGTCCCGTGCCGGCGCCGGCGAAGCGGAGCGTGAAGCCGCTGGCTTTCACCGGCGGTTATTTCGTCGTCGACGGCCGCGCGCTCTTCGGCGGATCACAGAACAGCGCGCTGTGGCAGGGTCAGTTGATTCCGGCGCGCGGGCGGCCGGCGACCAGCCCGACGCGCTGGGCGCCGGGCCGCAACGGTCCGGGTCTCACCGAGGATCTCGACGCGCTCACCGACGCGATGGTCGCGCAGCGCACGCCGTTCTATTATGCGTTCTCCGGCCTTTGGTATGACCGGCGGCGCGACAGTCACCTGATCACGCGCTGGGACGACGGCGAAGTGTGGGGCCCGTTCTTCGAATCGCCGTGGGCGCGCAGCGGACAAGGCAAGGCGACCGACGGCCTGAGCAAATACGACCTGACGAAATTCAACCCGTGGTATTTCGCGCGCCTCCGCGAGCTCGCCGACGACTGCGCGGCGAAGGGATTGGTTTTTGTTTATCAGGCCTACGACAACCACAACGTCGAGGAAGCCGCGGCGCATTGGGCGGAGTACGCGTGGCGCCAGGCGAATAATATCAACGACGTCGGTTTCCCCGAACCGCCGCAGTGGGAGAACGCGGCGCAGAGCCGGCATCACATTGCGGACCAGTTCTACGACGTGAACCACGCGACGCGGCGCGCGCTGCATGTCGCGTACATCAATCACATCCTCGACGTGCTCGGCGACGCGCCGAACTTCGTGCTCACGCTCGGCTATCAGTTCGCGGGCCCGCTGCCGTTCCAGCAATTCTTCATCGACACCGTCGCGCGCTGGGAGAAGGCGCACGGCAAACGCATTCGGATCCAGCTGCAGACGAGCAAGGCCGTGACCGATGCGATCCTCGCGGATCCGGTGCGCGGCGCGCACGTCGACGCGATCGACACGCGCTACTGGCAGTATCTCGAGGACGGAAAACTTTTCGCCCCGGACGGCGAGGGGAAGCTCGCTTTCCGCGAACTGCGGACGAACGCATTCGGGCGCGACGCCGTGATGCCGACGAAGGCGGAGTACGTTTACCGGATCGTGCGCGAGTATCGCGACAAATTCCCCGACAAGGCCGTCGTCGCGGGCCATGGCGGCTTCGGTCCGATTCCCGTGTTGATGGCGGGCGGTGCCTCGCCCGTGAACGCGGAAGGTGGCGCGTTCGGCGCGGGCGGTCCGCGCGACGACGCGGCGTGCACCCGGTTCGTGAACGAGAAGATTGCGGACGCGCTGCCGCGCATGAAACCGGTCGACGGTTTCGCCCACGACGCGTGGATGCTCGCGGACGCGAAACGCGAGGCGGTGCTAATCTATTCCCCGAGTGGCGCGACGATCGAGATTCAGCAACCGCTCGCGGGTGAAGGCACGTGGTTTAATCCGCGCGACGGAAAAACGCAGCCGGCAAAGATTGAAGCCGGCACGACGATCGCGAAGCCCAGCGAGGCGGCGTGGATGCTGTGGGTGCGGCGTTGAACGTGGCGGCAGGCGTCCCGCCTGCCGCCACGTTCAGCCATGTTATCGTCCGCACCAACCGCCATCGACCGCCATCACGTGCCCGCTGAGATAATCGCTCGCGGCCGAGGCGAGGAAGACGATCGCGCCCTCGAGGTCGCTCGGTTCGCCCCAGCGGTTCGCGGGGATGCGGCTGAGGATTTCCTTCGAACGCACGGCATCGGCCTGCAGCGCCGCGGTGTTGTCGGTGCGCATGTAGCCGGGCGCGATCGCATTCACGTTCACGCCTTTGCCGGCCCATTCGTTGGAGAGCGCCTTCGTCAGCTGGCCGACGGCGCCTTTGCTCGCCGCGTAGCCGGGGACGGTGATGCCGCCGAAGAACGTGAGGAGCGACGCGATGTTGATGATCTTGCCCGAGCCGCGCGCGAGCATGTGCTTGCCGGCGGCGCGGCACGCGGTGAAGACGCCGTTGAGGTTGATGTCGATCACCGTGTCCCAATCGGCGTCGCTGTGATCCGCGGCCGGCGTGCGTTTGATGATGCCGGCATTGTTGACGAGGATATCGAGGTGGCCCTGCCACGCGATGGCCTGCTCGATGAGGCGCGCGACGTCGGCGCGTTGGCCGAGGTCCGCGGCGATCGCGGTCGACCTCACGCCGAGCGCGGAAATTTCCGCGACGACCGGCGCGAGCTTCGCGGCGTCGCGACCGTTGACAATCACGTCGGCGCCGGCCTGCGCGAGCGCGCGGGCCATCGCCTTGCCGAGGCCCTGCGAGGAACCGGTGACGAGCGCGACTTTGCCGCGCAGGCCGAATTTTTGTTCGAGGTAGGAAGGCATGAGAAATTAACCACTGATGAACGCTGAGGGGCACTGATACTGAATTAGTGCCTCATCAGTGTTCATTAGTGGTTGAGCGGTTTCGTTACTTCAGCGCCGACAGCGGCACGGCGTCCATGTCGGAGAACACCTGGTTGTCGCCGCCCATGGCCCAGACGAAACGATACGCTCCCGTGCCGGCGCCGCAGTGAATCGACCACGCGGGCGAGAGCACGACCTCGCGGTCGCGGACGACGAGGTGACGCGTCTTGTCGGGCTCGCCCATGAAGTGGAAGACGAGATTATCGCCCACGTCGAAATACATGTAGATCTCCGTGCGCCGGCTGTGCGTGTGCGGCGGCATCGTGTTCCAGAGCGAGCCCGGCTCGAATTCCGTGAAGCCCATCACGAGCTGGCAGCTCTTCACGCCATCGGGGTGGATGAGCTTGTTGATGCGGCGGCGATTCGCCTTCGCGTTGTCGCCGATCGGATCCGTGCGGATGTCCGCGCGGCGCACGACCGCGGTCGGGTGCTTCGCATGCGCGGGCGTGCTGATGAAGAAGAACTGGGCCTGGCCCGACGGGCCATTCTCGAACGAGACATCTTTTTCGCCGAGGCCGATGTAGAGGCAGTCGAGATTGCCGAGCTGGTACGCCGCGCCGCCGACCTTGATCGTGCCGGGATCGCCGACGTTGAGGATGCCGATCTCGCGGCGCTCGAGGAAGAAGTTGGTGCCCGTTTCCTTCGCGCTCGGGAGCGTGAGCGGCGTTTTGTTCGGCAGCGCCGCGCCCGTGATCATGCGATCGAGATCGGTGTAGTGCGCCGAAATCTCGCCGGGGCGGAACATCCCGCCGATGTGAAAGCGCTCGCGCAGTTGTTCGGTCGAGAGCGTGTTGGTTTCCTGCGGGGAGGGAAAATAATGGAGTTTCATCGGATCAGTTCGTCGAAAGGGAAACCTTCACGGGCGACTTCGCGCGCGCGGCGCACGCGGCGACATAAGTTTCCCACGCTTCCTGCGTGGTGAACTCGCCGGCCTTGCTCCAGCCGGCGCCCGCGTAGTAGCGCACGGGTTTGCCGGAGGTCGCCTTCACCAGCACGAGGTGGTTCACGTTGTCCTCGGCGAGCTGGACCGGGACGTCGGGGACGATGATCGCCTCGCCGATCGAGCCGTTGGTTTTCTGCGCCTCCCACTGCGCGATGTAGCCGTCGGCTTCCTTCGGCGTGAATTCGATTTTCGGTTCCTGGCCCTTGTCCGCGCTGTTCTTGAAAAGACCGATGCCGATCGTCGCTTCGTTCGCGCCTTCGATTTTGAACGTGCTCTCGATCTGGTCGAGGTTGTGGCCCGCATCGACCGTGAAGCGCTTCACCTCCGAAACCTTCACGCCGTTGCCGGCCTCCCACGCATCGTAGGTGAGCTCGAAGATCGCGCGGATCGGGCCGTTCGCGATCACGTTCCAGGTTTTGTAATTCCGGCCGACGTAGAGTTTCGAGCCGTCCCAGACGCCGGTGCCGCCGCAGCCGCGACCCGCGCCGACGTTGTACATGTCCATGCCCTCGCCCTCGTCCTTGTGATAGTGATCGTGGCCCTTGTTGTACCAGCGGTCGACGATGAGGTAGCTCACGCGCTTGCACCAGACGTCGAGGCCACTCGTGACGAGGACTTCCTTGCCGCGTTTCTCGGTGTCGGGCGCCGCGAGCGCGGGACCGTAGGTGCGATGGCCGATCTTGTCGTTTTCCCAGGCGAAATCGTCGAGGCGTTCCGGCACGTACCGCGCGAAGACCTTCGAGGGAAACACCGGCGCGACCTCCTCGATCGTCTGGACGGTGAACGTCGCGAATTTCTCGCCGGCCTTGAAGTCATGCTGGAAAATCAGGTCGCCGTACGCGACGCCCTCCTTGTTCGGATCCTTCGCTTCCGGCGCGACGTTCGTCACCTGGTATGGCAGCACGTGACCGGCGGAGTCCTTGACCGCGATGTGCTGCAGCAGCGCGTGCGGCATCGCCCGGTTCACTTCCTTCCACGGGACCGTGATCGTTTCCGCGGGGCGGGCGATCGCGAGATCGTTGGTGACCGTGATCGTGAACTTGTTGGCGGCGACGGCGGCGAGCGGGATGAGGAGAACGGGAAGGGCGAGCGCGCGGAGGTTCATGGGGAGGGAAAGTGAACCAGATAATCGGTGCGGCGCACGGACAAATTCAACGGGTGACACGAAACCAGTCGAACTCCACGTGACCGAATTCCGGCGCGCCCAGGATCGGGGCGCTGCGGGCAAACAGCCCGACCTTCGCACCGCCGCCGCGTCCGATCGCGGCGGGAAATTTCCCGCCGAGCGCGGTGAAGGTTTCGCCCTCCGCGCTGAAGGCGAACTGGCACTGCCCCGCGGCATCAACGGTCACGCGGAGCGTCACGATCGCGCGCGGCAGGACGGGACCGGTCGCGGCGACGGACTCCGCGCCGTCCTTGGCGGCGTGGACGTTGACGATCTGTTCGACGCGAAAACCTTCCGCCGTGCGCGTGAGTCCGATCCACGCGTAGTCCGCGCCGAAAATAACGAGCCCGGCATTGGCGCCGACGGAGCTTTGGTCGAGCCCGCGCGCATCGAGCTGGGTGGTGACGGTGAACCCGGGCGTCGCGAATTTTTGGAGGAGAAGGTTGGGGGCGTCGTCCAGCGTCGCGGACGACCACGCGAAGAGCCGAAGCGAACCCGGCTTCGCGGCGAGCGACGCCCACTCGACCCGGGGACTGCCCTGCCATTGCCAGTGCGCGCCGAGTTGCGGCGCATCGAATTCGTCCGACGCGAGGGAGGCGGGGGGCGATGGATTTTTTTCGCGCGGGTTGTCGGCGGCGCGTGTGGCGGAGCCGGCCAGGGCGAGGACGGACGCGAGCACGACGGTGGGGAACGCGGGCTTCATTGCCCGCAAACTGAAACGCCGGCTGCCGCCTGCCAATTGCTTTCGGCCGGCGGCGGTTTCGAATCGCGAGATGCGCCCGCGCCCCCGCAGCCCCAATTGCGCGCCGGACAATCTCTCAGTGATGTTCGGCGTTTGGAGGACGCGCGCCGGCGCGTTGACACGCGGAAGCGAGGCCCGCCATCGTAGGTTTTCACCCGTGGCCTCCAGCAAGAAGACACCCCCGGTCATCCGCTCCACCGCCGATTTCGCCCGTCATGTGGGTCTCGCGCGCACGACGGTCTCACGCGTGCTCAACGGCCAGCCCGGCCTGAAACAAAAAACGATCGAGCGCGTGCAGCGCGCGCTGGCGGAGACCGGCTTCACGCCCAACGCGCACGCGTTGCACCTCAAGGGCAAGCGGACCTCGATGATCGGGATCTGCATGGAGAATCTCGCGACGCCGCCTGCGGTGCAGAAACTCTCGACGCTGCAGAGCGTGCTGCGCCGCCGCGGATTTTCGTCGCTGATCGAAGTGTTCACGCCCGGCACCGGCCGCGAGGTGGTGCGGCATTTCCTTTCGCTGCGCGTCGAGGCGGTGGTGTTCATCGGCCACTTCCACCGCGAGGAAATCGAGGCGCGCATCGCCGAGCTGATCGGGCTGGGCACGCCACACCTGGTGATCGACCACTTCGGATTGAAGAACGCGAACACGGTGTCGCTCGACCGCGCGGCCGGCATGCAGGCGGTGATGCAGCATCTCTTCGAGCTCGGTCACCGCAGCTTCGGCCTGCTCGGCGTCACGACCGGGCCGACGAGCCGCATCGATCGCATGAGCGGCATCCAGGCGGCGCTGCGGGAGAAGGGGCTCGATTTCGAGCGCGCCGTCGTGTCGCTCGATCACCTGCACGAACGGCAGCGCGACTTCGATTACGGCCGCGCGCTCGCCACGAGTTTCGCGAAGCTGCCGAACCGCCCCACGGCGTTCATCGGGCACAACGACGAGATCGCCATCGGCGCCCTGCGCGGTTTCCAGGAGGCGGGCGTCAAGGTGCCGCGCGACATCTCGATCACCGGTTTCAACAACCAGGACATCTGCCACATGACGTCGCCGACGCTCACGACGGTGGACCAAAACATCGAGGGCACGATCGCGACGGCGGCCGAGATGATTTTGTCGCAGCTCGATGCGGTGCGCGCGAAGCCCGTCGTGAAGACGATCGAGCCGCGCCTGGTGATCGGCGAGTCGACCGGGCCGCGTTAACGCGGCGCCCCGAGCGCCACGGCGCGCGGTTTCACGACCTGCCAGTGGGTTTCCGGAATGATCGGCCCGAGGTGCATCACCGTTTCGGCGCCGAGCAGCGACGCGATCGCGCCGCACGCGGGGAGCGGCCAGCCGCGAAGATAGCCGTAGAGAAATCCCGCGGCCCAGGCGTCGCCCGCGCCGTTCGTGTCGATCACGTTGGCGACGGCGACGGGCGCGATGCGGTGCAGTTGTTTTTCCTGCGCGATCCACGCTCCATCCTTGCCGACCTTCACCGCGGCGAGCACGCCGAGGTCGGCGAGTTTTTTTGCGAGCGACTCGTAGCTCGAAACCGGATCCTGGAAGAGCGCGCGGATTTCGTCCTCGTTGGCGAACACGACGTCGATGTCTTTGCGAAATTGCCGCCGGAGCCAGTCGCGCGACGCGTTGACGACTTCGAACGACGAGAGGTCGAGGCTCACGGTGCAGCCGGCGGCGCGCGCGGCGGTGAGGACGGCGTCGGCGAGCGCCTGGTTGAACACGAGGTAGCCCTCGATGTGGGCGTGTTTGCAGCCGGCGAAGTCCGCGGCGCTGATCTCGCCGGGCACGAGCGTCATGGCGGCGCCGAGGCAGGTGCGCATGGTGCGTTGCGCGTCGGGCGTGACGAGCGCGAGGCAGCGGGCGTTGGCGAGGTTGCCGGTCTTGAACCGCGAACCGTCGACGCCCGCGGTCTCGAACGCCTGCCGATAGATCGTCGCGAGCCGGTCGTTGCCGAGCTTGCCGAGAAACGTCGTGCGCAGGCCGAGGCGCGTGGCGTTGTAAGTGGCGTTCGCGGCCGAGCCGCCGGTGGCGTAGGCGGGTTCGCCGTCGAGGAGGTCGACGATGCGCTGCATCTCGTCGTGGTCGATGAGGACCATGCCGCCTTTTTCGCCGGCGACATTTTTCAGCAGGAACGCGTCGTCGACGCGCGCGAGCAGGTCCATGATGGGGGAGCCGACCCCGATGAGGTCGAACGCGGTGGGCGAGGCGGGCATGCGGTTAATTACTCGAGGAACCCCGGTCGGTCGTGATCAGGATGCTCGTCGCGAGCAGCGGCTCGTCGTCGACTTCGACGAGGAGCGAATATTCACCGGGCACGGGAAAGGGAAGATTGCAGATTTCGTTGATCAGGTTGAGCCGCTCGAGCGGTCCCTGGCACATGAACGGCCGCTCGATCAGTTTCTGGGGCGGCGCGGGATCGAGGCCCATGGAAATTTTCAGCCGGTGCTCGCCGGCGCTGCAGTCGGTGATCGCCAGGAACCAGATCATCAGCGGGTGCACGAAGGGAAATTCGAGCGCGTGGATGTTCGAGAACACGCCGAGGATCGTGTGCTTGCCGGAGGCCGGGTCGATGTGGACGCCATCGCAGGTGAGCCAGGCGAGCAACTGAGGTTTCGAATGCACCGGCCGAGCAGGGCGCGCGGCGCGGGGCGGGGCAAATTCATTTTGTGTTCCGAGTTTTCGGGCTCAACGTGCCAGCGATGCTCTCTGCCGCCGTCGTTCAACAACACGTCACCACCATCGATGTCAGCTCCTGGCCGCAGTGGTTGCAGGTGCTCTGCGGAACGCTGCTGGTCGCGTTTTTCATCTGGGTCGGGATGAAATTGCTGAAGGTGGCGCTGTGGGTGGTGTTCTTCATCGTGCTGATCGGCGGGCTCGCGTGGGCCGGGTGGCTGCTGCTGCAGGCGTTCGGGGTGGTTTGATTCGCCGCGCGCCCGCGATCGTTTGTAACGATTTCCCAACTTTGTCTTGCGCGGGGAATTCGCGACCCCTCAACCTGTCGCCCCGTGAAATACATTTTTGTCACGGGAGGCGTGGTTTCCTCGTTGGGCAAGGGCCTGACCGCGGCGTCGCTGGGCGCGCTGCTGGAAATGCGCGGGCTCGTGGTCCGGATCCAGAAATTCGATCCCTACCTCAACGTCGATCCGGGCACGATGAGCCCGTTTCAGCACGGCGAGGTGTATGTGCTGGAGGACGGCGCGGAGACGGACCTCGACCTCGGGCACTACGAGCGCTTCACGAGCGGAAAACTTTCGCGGCTCAACAGCCTCTCGTCCGGCCAGGTCTACGAGAGCGTGATCCAGAAGGAGCGTCGCGGCGATTACCTCGGCAAGACGGTGCAGGTGATCCCGCACGTCACGAACGAAATCAAGGAGCGCATCTACGCCGGCGGAAAAAACTGCGACATCCTCATCACCGAGATCGGCGGCACCACGGGTGACATCGAGGGCCTGCCGTTCCTCGAGGCGATGCGCCAGTTCGCGCTCGAGGTCGGACCGAAGGACGTGGTCTTCATCCACGTCACGCTCGTGCCGTACCTGAACGCGGCCGGCGAATTGAAGACGAAGCCGACGCAGCAGTCGGTCGCGAAGCTGCGCGAGATCGGCATCCAGCCGCACGTGCTCGTGTGCCGCACCGACCACCCGCTCGACGGCGACCTGCGCGGCAAGCTTTCGATGTTCTGCAACGTGCCGGTGAAGGCGGTCATCGAGTGCCGCGACGTCGAGCACTCGATCTACGAATTGCCGCTCGCGTTGCAGAAGGAGGGCATGGACCAGCTCGTCCTCGATCTCTTCGGCCTGAAAAATCCGCCGCCGTCGAAGAACATCTGGGAGGAAATCGTCCGCCGCCTCCTCACGCCGAAATACGAAGTCACGATCGGCGTGGTCGGCAAATACATCGAGCTCCAGGACGCGTACAAATCCGTCTACGAGTCGATCACGCACGCGGGCATCGCGAACAACTGCAAGGTCAACATCCGCCGCATCGACGCCGAGGACCTGGAGAAGAAAGGCGGGCTCGCCCAGTTGAAGGGCCTCGACGGCATCCTCGTGCCCGGCGGCTTCGGCGATCGCGGCACCGAGGGAAAAATCGCCGCGGCGAAATACGCGCGCGAAAACAAGGTTCCCTACTACGGTCTCTGCCTCGGCCTGCAGATCGCGGTGATCGAGTTTGCGCGGAATGTCCTCAAGCTCCAGGGCGCGAACAGCACGGAGTTCGATCCGCGACCGCCGCATCCCGTCATCAACATGATGGAGGAGCAGAAGAAGGTCATCGACAAGGGCGCGACCATGCGGCTCGGCAGCTACGAGTGCGCGCTCACGCCGGGCACGCTCGCGCACAAGGCCTACGGGGCCGACAGCGTGCGCGAGCGGCATCGCCATCGCTACGAAGTGAACAACGCCTACGTCGCGCAGCTCGAGAAGGCGGGGCTGATCGTCAGCGGCGTGAATCCGCGGCGGAATCTCGTCGAGGTGATGGAATTGAAGCACCACCCGTGGTTCCTCGGCACGCAGGCGCATCCCGAGTTCCAGTCGAAGCCGAACAAGGCGCATCCGCTCTTCGCCGCGTTCATCGCGGCGACGATCAAAACCAAACCGAAGCGCAAAGACGCGAAGGAACGCAAAGGAATCGCGAAGAAATGATTTTGTTTTTCCCCTTCGCGAAGCTTCGCGCGCCTTTGCGTCTTCGCGCTCAGCCTTATGCTCTTTGACTCGAAAAAACTCCTCCTCATCGCCGGTCCGTGCTCGCTCGAGAACGAGAAGGTCACGCGCAGCGTGGCCGAGGCGCTCGTGAAACTCGCGAAGGCGCAGCCCGACGTGAAGATCGTGTTCAAGGGCTCGTACGACAAAGCCAACCGCACATCGGTGAAAGGCGCGCGCGGCACCGGGCTCGAAGCCGGCCTCGATCTCCTCGCGATGGTGAACAAGGATTACGGTTTCCCCGTGTTGACCGACGTGCATGAGACGACGCAGGTCGAGACGGTCGCCGCCGTCTGCGACGTCGTGCAGATCCCCGCGTTTCTCTCGCGGCAAACCGACCTGCTCCTGGCCGCGGCGCAGACCGGCCGCGTCGTCAATGTGAAGAAAGGCCAGTTCCTCTCGCCGCAGGAAATGGTGCACGTCACGGGAAAACTGAAGGACGGCAAGGCGAAGGAAATCTGGCAGACGGAGCGCGGCACGACGTTCGGCTACCAGAACCTCGTCGTCGACATGCGCTCGTTTCCGATCATGCGCGCGAATGGCTATCCGACGATCTTCGATGCGACGCACAGCGTGCAGCTGCCCGGCGCCGGCGGCGGCAAGAGCAGCGGCCAGCGCGAATTCGTGCCGCCGCTCGCGCGCGCCGCGCTCGCCGCGGGCGCGGACGGACTGTTCATCGAGACGCATCCCGATCCCGCGAACGCGATCAGCGACGGGCCCAACATGATTCCGCTCGGCGAAATGCCGCGCTTGATCGAGGCGTGCGTCGCGGTTTGGAAAGTGGCGCGGTCGGATTGACTCCGCGCATCCTGTCGAAGGCCGCGCGGGCGCGACGGCGCGGCTTTTCGCGGTGTAAGACGATGCAGCCGCGCGGGCTTTGGGATAGTTGGAAGGACACGTGTCCTTTTTCGTTGACGGTAAATTCGGACACGTGTCCGCTCGCCGCGCTTGTCCGTCCCCACGGGCCGGCCGCCTTTCCCACCACAGCAACGCCCCAGTCCATCCCCCCATGATCCTTGGTTCGCTCCCCCGCGTCGCGCGTTTCGCGCTTTTGGCCCTGTTTTCCGTGCTCGCCGCGTCCGCGCAAACGACGCTCGTCGATGATACCTTTGCGGATGGCAATCGCACCGGCCAGACGCCGCCGAGTTCGCTCAACTGGTTTCTGAACTCCGGCAGCGGGCTGACCAGTTCCGCGACGGCCGGCAGCTTTCAATTCAATAACACGGCGAGCCGGTTGCTGGTGGGCTACTTCACGGCGAGCGGCGCGCCGGTGGCCGTCCCGAACGGGCAGTCGATCACGCTGGAGATCACCTTCAGTTCGAACGTCACGCCGGCGGCGGTGACGAATGGCTTCAATCTCGCGCTGTTCAACTCCGGCGGCTCGCGCGTCGCCGCGGATTTCTCCGGCACGAGCAACGCCGCGTTCGCGAGCTACGATGGTTATGGCGTCAAGACGTCCGGCCTCGGCAGCACCAGCGGCTCGAACGTCTCGCTGCGCCAGCGCAACGCGGGAACATCGACGGCGCTGATGTCGACCTCCGGCGATTGGGCGACGATCGCGTCGGCCTCCGGGACAACGACGGCGGCCGCCGCGAATGTCACGTATGTCGCGACGATCACGATCACGAACAACGGGACGTCGGCGGCGCTTGCGTACACCCTGAAGACCTCGGACGGCGCCACGACTCTGCAAAGCCTGGCCGGCACCGACACCGGCACGGTGGTCTCGTCGTTCGACGCGGTCGCCCTCTACATTCAGACCGCCGAATTTCCTTCCGGAAATCTCAACCTGCAGCGCGTGCGCGTCACGACGACCGGCGGCGGCTCCTCCGGTACGGCGCCGGCGTTCACGACGCAGCCGGTGAGCCAGTCGGCAAACCCCGGCGATACCATCACGTTTACCGGGGCGGCGAGTGGCAATCCGACGCCGACCTATCAGTGGAATAAGAACGGCGCCGCGATTGCCGGCGCGACCGCTGCGTCCCTCACGCTGACCGGCGTGCAAGCCGGCGATGCCGCCGATTACACCGTCGTCGCGACGAATTCCGTCGGCTCGGCCACCAGCGCCGTCGCCACGCTCACCGTCGTCACCGGCACGGCGCCGGCGATTGCCACGCCTCCTGTCGCGCAAACCGTCAACGTTGGCGACACGGCTACGTTCTCCGTCACCGCCACCGGCACCGACCCGCTTTCTTATCAATGGAAGAAAGACGGGGCGAACGTGAACGGCGCGACCGGCGCGACGCTCATCCTGGGTAACGTGCAACCGAGCAATGCCGGCAGCTACTCTGTTGTCGTTTCGAATGCCGCCGGCTCCGTCACGAGCGCCGCGGCCACGCTCACCGTCAACTCCGCTCCGGCCATCACGGCCCAGCCGCAGCCGGTCGCAACCACCGTCGGCAGCAATGCGACGTTCTCCGTCAACGCGACGGGGACGCCGACTCCCACTTACCAATGGCGCAAGAACGGCGCCGATCTCGCGGGCGCGACCGCCGCGACGCTGACGTTGAGCAGCGTGCAGTTCGACGACGCCGCCACCTACTCGGTCGTCGTGACGAATTCCCTGGGCAGCGTCACGAGCAACGGCGCCACGCTCGCCGTGTCTGCGCCTTCGCCGCTCTCGCGCTACAACCTCACCGGTTTCGCCACGCTCAACGGCGGCACGACCGGCGGTGGCGTCGTGGCCGAGACCGATCCGGCCTACGTGAAGGTGACCACGCCGCTCGAACTCGCGAACGCGCTGATCGCGGCCGCGAAGACCGCCGGTGCGGTGAAGGTGATCGAGATCATGAACGATCTGAACCTGGGCTGGAACGAGGTCGGCGCCACGGTGCAGGGCCTCGCGAGCAACCCGTTCCGCTCGCACGCCACGCCCAAGCTCCATCCCGTCCTGATCAACACCGGCGTCAGCCTGGTCGACATCAAGCCCAAGAGCGGCCTCACGATCTTCTCGGCGAATGGCGCGACGATCCGTCACGCGACGTTCAACATCAAGGCGGCGTCGAACCTGATCGTCCGCAATCTGCGCTTCGACGAGATGTGGGAATGGGACGAGGCGTCGAAGGGCGACTACGACAGCAACGATTGGGACTTCATCACGCTGAGCAACGGCGGCGCGGCGACCAACATCTGGATCGATCACTGCACGTTCACGAAAGCGTATGACGGCATCGTCGACATGAAAGCCGGTACGCAATACGTCACGCTCTCGTGGTGCAAATACGTCGGCGACGACGGCGCGACCAACGCGAACAGCTTCGTCCGCCAGCAGCTGGCCGCGCTGGAGGCGAATCGCTCGTCGTACGCGTTCTACAATTTCCTCCGCACGAATGGATTTTCCGTCGAGGACATCGCCACGATCATCCAAGGCCACGACAAGGGCCACCTGATGGGCTCGAATTCGCTCGATTCGCAGAATGCCACGCTGACCGCGACGTTCCATCACCAGTGGTTCGCGAATCTGTGGGACCGCTGCGTGCCGCGCCTGCGCGCCGGCAACGTTCATAACTACAATATCTACGTCGACGACACCGCCGTGCTCGCCGCCAAGCGCCTGCGCGACAGCCGCGCGGCGGCGTTGACGAGCGCGCTCCTCAACACGCTCAACAACACCTACAGTTTCAATCCCCCCATCAACGGCTCGATCTCGACCGAAGGCGGCGCGTTGCTGCTCGAGAAATCGACGTACATCGACTGCCTCTGGCCGCTGCGCAACAACCAGACGGATCCGTCGAACGCCGTCTACACCGGCAAAATCATGGCGCTCGATTCGCGCTATGTGTTCCACAACGCCGATGGCTCGATCGTCAACGTCCGCGGCAACAGCACCGACGCCGGCAACCCGATGGGCCCGTTCCAGGCCGCAATCATTCCGTTTTCGTGGAATGGCTACACGTCGGTCCCGTACAGCTACACGCCCGATGATCCGGATGACTTGCCGGCCCTCCTTGCGACGGGCGCCGGTGCGGGTGCGCTCACCTGGAGCAAGGACAACTGGCTCAAGACCGCGTATGTTGACCTCATCACGCTCCCGACCATCACGACGCCGCCGGCGGCGCAGACAGTCGGGGCTGGCGCGTCAGCCACCTTCTCGGTCGTTGCTTCCGGCGCGAGCGCGTATCAGTGGACGATGAATGGTGCGCCGATCGTCGGTGCAACGACGTCGGCCCTCACCTTGAACAACGTCCAGGCGGGCGACGCCGGCTCCTACGCTGTCGTGGTCACAAATCTGGCGGGGTCAGTCACCAGCGCCTCCGCGGCACTGACGGTCGCGCCGGCGGCACCGACCATCACCACGCCGCCGGTCGCGCAAACCGCGAGCGTCGGCGGCTCGGCTGCGTTCAGCGTGGTCGTCACGGGCACCGCGCCGTTTGCTTTTCAATGGACTCATGACGGCGCACCCATCGCCAACGCCAACTCGAGCACGCTCACCCTTGCAGCGGTGCAGGCGTCCGACGCTGGCGACTACGCGGTCATCGTCTCGAACAGCGTGGGCAGCACCACGAGCGCGGCTGTCGCGCTGGCGATTTCCGTTCCGCCAACCATCACGACGCCACCGACGCCGCAAATCGCGGCGGCGGGCGGCAGCGCGACCTTCACGGTCGTTGCCGCTGGGAGTGCGCCGCTCGCGTACCAATGGCAAAAGGACGGCGCCGCGATCGCTGGCGCGACGAGCGCGACGCTCGTCTTGTCGGCGGTGCAGGTGAACGATGCCGGCAGCTACAGTGTCGCGGTGACGAACGCCGCGGGCTCCGTCACGAGCGCTGCGGCGACGCTCATCGTGACTGCTCCGCCTGTGATTGTCGGCCAGCCGGCGTCACAGTCCGTGCTCACGGGCGCGACGGTGACCTTCGGCGTGACGGTCAATGGCTCCGGTCCGTTCAGCTACCAGTGGTATCGCAACGGCGTCGCGATCGCGGGTGCCACCGGCGACACATTCACTCTCGTCAATGCGCAGGTGGCGAACGCAGGCGGCTACTCGGTCACGATTGCAAATATCTATGGCGCCGCGGCGAGCGTCGCAGCGACGCTCGAGGTGAATGTCCCCGGCGCCGGCGATCTCTATGTGGCCCCCGACGGCCTTGCCTCGAGCCCCGGCACGCTGGCAAGTCCGACGACGCTCGACTCCGCCATCACGCGGGTGCCCGCCGGCAGCACGATCTACCTGCGGGGCGGCACGTACAGCTATTCGGTTGGCGTCACGATCGCGGCGGGCAACAACGGCACGGCGAGCGCCCTGAAGCGGATCTTCGCGTACCCGGGTGAGCAGCCCGTGCTCGATTTCTCCGCGCAGGCCGTGCTCTCGACCAACCGCGGCCTCACGCTCAATGGCAATTACTGGCACGTGCGCGGCGTTATCGTGCAGCGGTCGGGCGACAACGGTATTTTCATCGGCGGCAACAACAACATCGTCGAGCGCTGCATCACGCGCTTCAACGCCGATACCGGCCTCCAGCTCGGCCGCATCTCGTCGACCATGGCCGATATCGCGCAGTGGCCGGCGAACAATCTGATCCTGAACTGCGAGTCGCACGACAACAAGGACCCGGCGAACGAGAACGCCGACGGCTTCGCGTGCAAGCTCACCACCGGCCCGGGCAACGTTTTCCGGGGCTGCATTTCGCACAACAATATCGATGACGGCTGGGATCTGTTCACGAAAACCGACACCGGCCCGATCGGCTCGGTCACGCTCGACCAGTGCATTTCCTACAATAACGGCGTGCTCTCCGATGGCAGTTCGTCCGGCAGCGGCGACAAGAACGGCTTCAAGCTCGGCGGCGAGGATATCGCCGTCGTGCACGTCGTCACGCGCTGCATCGCGTTCGGCAACGGCAAGAATGGCTTCACCTGGAACAGCAACCCGGGCGCGATTCGGATGATCAACAACCTCGCGTTCAACAACGCCCAGGGAAACTACAAGTTCGACCAGGCCGGCCCGCTCTTCTACAACAACGTCTCGCTCTGGACGACCGGCAGCGGCGTCAACGACCGCTACGGCGGCAACAGTGGCATCGCGACCGGCTCGAGCAATGTGTTCTGGTTTGCGAGCGGCACGCCGAAGAGCCGCAACGACCAGGGCATTCAGGTTTCGACGGCCAGCTTCGTCTCGCTCGCGGTCCCGGCCGGCGGATTCGCCCGCAACGCGGACGGCAGCATCGCGCTCGGCGACTTCGCGCGACCGGTGACGGGCAGCCCGCTCATCAATGCCGGCACGTTGCCGGCGTCGCTGGTCAGCGAACTCTCCTACAGCGCGAGCGACTATTACGAGGGCGCGCCCGACATCGGCGTCGTCGAAACGTATCTCCTGCCGCGCCCAGTGGCGCCGACGATAACGGTCCCCCCGTCAGCGACGACTGTGCCCACGGGCGGAAGCGCTGTTTTCAGCGTGACGGCGACCGGCACGGCGCCGCTCAGCTACCAGTGGTTCAAGGGCACGAGCCCGATCTCCGGTGCGACCACGAGCACCCTCACGCTCACCGGCGTGCAGGCGGCGGACGCCGGCAGCTATTCGGTCAGCGTCACGAACTCCGTCGGTTCGGTCACGAGTGACGCGGCATCGCTGACGGTGACCGTCATCGCACCCTCGATCGCAACGCAGCCGGGCGGCCAGACCGTGATCGCGTTCAGCGACGTGAGCTTCACGACCAGCGCGAGCGGCACGGCGCCGTTTACGTACCAGTGGTTCAAGGACAACGCACCGATCGCGGGCGCGACTGGGGCGCGGCTCTTCCTGGCCAGCGTCCCGACCTCTGCCGCGGGGGCATACACCGTCGCCGTGACCAACAGCGCCGGCACCGCGGTCAGCAATGCAGCCGTGCTTACGGTCAACAAGGCCGCGGCCTCCGTGACCGTAGACGCTTTGAGCGCGGTCTACGACGGCGGCCGGAAACCAGTCAACGTCACGACCGGGCCGGCCGGCCTCGCGGTCGAGGTTACGTACGGCGGCAGCGCCGTGCCGCCCACCGACGCCGGCAACTACACGGTCGTCGCGACCATCGTCGATGCGAACTACAGCGGCGCAACCACCGCCACGCTTGTCATTGCGAAGGCCAGCGCGTCAGTCGTGCTCGGCAACCTCGGCGCCACGTACGATGGCGCCGCAAAAGCGGCGTCAATCACGACCGTCCCGGCGGGCCTCGGCGTGCGCGTGACCTACGATGGTTCACTCACAATGCCGGTTGACGCCGGCAGCTATCGCGTGGTCGTGGCCATTACCGATGCCAATTATTCCGGCGGCGCGAGCGACACGCTCACGATCAACCCGGCGAACGCGAGCATCGCACTCGACGGTCTCAGCCAGACCTACGACGGCTCGCCGAAGACAGTCGTTGCCACCACCACTCCCGCCGGGCTGACGGTGCAATTGACCTATGACGGCCAAACTTCGGCCCCGACGAACGCCGGCACGTACTCCGTTGCCGCCCGGGTCACGAATCCGAACTACACCGGCAGCGCCGGCGGCGTGCTCGCGATCGGGAAAGCGACCGCGACCATCGCGTTGGCTGGCCTCGACCAAGTTTACGACGGCGCCGCGAAGAGCGTTGGCGCGACGACCAGCCCCGGCGACCTGTCCGTGCAGGTCACCTATGATGGCAGCACCGCTGCGCCCAGCGCAGCCGGCAGCTATACCGTTGCGGCGACCGTGAACACGGCGAACTACACCGGCCACGCGACGGGAACCCTGACGATCGCAAAGGCCCCGGCGACCATCGCGCTCGACGGTTTGCGCCAAGCCTACGACGGTACGCCGAAGAATGCGACGGCCATCACGAATCCCACCGGGCTCGCCGTCACATTCACCTACGATGGCAGTGCGACCGCGCCGACGATCCCCGGCATCTATGCCGTCGTGGCGACGCTGACGGACGCGAACTATCGCGGCGCCGCGTCAGGCTCGCTTGTCATCAGCGCCACCGCGCTCGTGCGTCACGCGCCGACGTTAAACGGCGAGGTCGATGGTTCCGTGCAGGTGTTGTCGCCCGAGAGCTTTGCCTTAAACGGCAGCGCGCTCGTGTCCGGCGATTTGCTCGTGCCTGGCTCGCCGGCCGTGAATCTGAACGGGCACCCGACGTACGTGAGCACGCTCGACGGCGCGGGCAGCTCGGCGCCGGCGAACTATGCCATCACGCTGAGCGGAAGCGCGGTACTGCGCCATGTCGTGCGGCGCACGGACGCAATTGCGATGCCGGTCATTCCTGCTCCGGCCGCGCTGGCCAATCCCCGCAACGTGACGTTGAACGGCAACTCCGGCCAGGTCACGCTCGCGCCCGGAACGTATGGCACGCTCGCCGCGAACGGGAGCAGCGGTTTCATTCTCGGCGTCGCAGGCGATTCCGTCCCGGCGATCTACAATGTCCAGAGCTTCGTCCTCAACGGCGGCACCAAGGTCCAGATCGTGGGACCGGTGATCATCAACCTGGCGAGCGGCATTTCGCTCAACGGCACCGTCGGCCACCCGCAGCACGCCGAGTGGCTCGCGTTGAATGTCGCGGCCGGCGGCGTGACCCTGAATGGCAGCGCGGTGATTTACGGCAACGTCGTTGCGCCCGACGGCACGGTCACGATCAATGCGGGCAGTGCGCTGCATGGTCGCGTCACGGCTGATCGGCTCGTGATGAATGGCGCTGCACTGCTGAGCGAGCCGGAGAATAACTGATCTTGTCACCGCAGCGGGGCAGAACTTTTTTTCTGCCCCGCTGACGCCGGTGCCAGTCCGAGGTGAATTGCGGCACCCCTTGACCAAGGGGCCGGGTGTCTCACACTTTCCGCAACCTAACCCGGAATGGAAACTTTTCTCATCGACGTGCCGATGCCTTCCATGGGCGCGACCGTGAACGAGCTCACGGTCGTGACGCTGAAGACGCAGGTCGGCGACCAGGTCAAAAAGGGCCAGCGCCTCGCCGACCTTGAGAGCGACAAGTCGATCTTCGAGTTCGAGTCGCCGTGCGACGGCACGATTCGGGCGATCCTCGCGAAAGCAGGAGAGGTGAAACCCGCCGGCGCGCCGTTCCTGCAGGTCGAGACAACGGACCAGTCGTTGAAGCATCTGGCGGCGAAAGGACCCGCCGTGGCGCACGCCGCGCCGGCCGCCGTCAAGCCCGCGGCCGCGTTGGTGTGGACGCCGCGCGCGACGAAACTTGCGCAGGAAGCGGGACTTGATCCGGCGAAACTCACCGACATCGAGGCGACCGGCCCTGGTGGGCGGGTCTCGGGGGATGACGTCAGTCGCTACCTCGCGGCACGGAAATAAACGGGTGGAGCGGGCCGTCCCCGGCGCGCTCGGTTCGGAACGTCATGCCGCAGCGCGCGCCGGGACGGCGCGCTCCACTAAATCTTTGAGTGGACGCCACGGCCGGCGCGGTGTTCATTACCGCGGAGTGAGCACGACCGTTGATACCGTTTGCATTGCCGGGGTGGGCTACGCGGTGCCCGCGACTGTCCGCGCCAACAGCGAAATCCTGAAGGCGTTTCCGAATCGCACGGAGGACGAGATGGTCCGCCTCACCGGCATCAAGGAGCGCCGTTACGCGGCGGAGGACGAGACCGCGACGAATCTCGCGAAGACCGCGGTGCATCACGCGCTGACGCAGGCGGGCATGCGCGTCGACCAGATCGACGGCGTGATCATGGCGACGATCATTCCCGACCAGCCCGTGCCCTCGATGGCGAGCGCGCTCGCGCGCGAGCTCGGCATTCCGCGCGCGCTGGCGTTCGATCTGAACGCGGCGTGCTCCGGCTGGCTCTACGCCCTCGAGGTCGGTCGGGCCTTCATTCGCTGCGGCACGGCGAAAAACGTGATCGTCGTCACCGCCGAGCTGCTCTCGCGCATCACGAATCCCGAGTGCCAGGACACCGCGTTTCTTTTTGGCGACGGCGCGGGCGCGGCCATTCTCACCGCGGGCGGGGGCGGCCACCGCCTGCATCGCATGGGACTTTCCGGCGACGCCGAGCAGTTCGAAGCGATCCAGCGGCCTGGCGGCGGCGCGAACATGCCGTTTCCCGGCGCGGTCGGCGCGGACCTCGAGCATTTCTATCTGCAGATGGACGGTGCCGCCGTGTTCAAGCACGCGGTCGTCGGTTTCGCGGAGCAGATCGAGCAGACGCTCGAACGGGAAAACCTGAAGCCCGACGACATCGGCTGGGTGGTCCCGCACCAGGCGAACGAGCGCATCCTCAAGGCGGTCTCGAAACGCGTCGGAATTCCTTACGACAAGTTTGTCGTCACGATCTCGAAGTACGGCAACACGAGTGCCGCGAGCGTTTCGATGGCGCTGGGCTGGGCCGCCGAGGAGGGAATTTTCGTCCCCGGCGACAAGATCATCTTCTGCAGCGTCGGCGCGGGACTCACGTTCGCCGGCGGATTGCTCGAGTGGTGAGCGCGGTACGCGCGCGATCGTGAGTTGCAGGTTCGGGACGCCCGACCTGCAACTTGGAACCTGCCAACTTGAAACCCGCTCGCGCTACAGCGCGAGCAGCGCCTGCACCTTCGGATCCTGCAGGTTGTTCTTCGTGATCACCACGAAGTCGGTGTGCACGATCGCGGGCACCGACTCGCCCTTGAGGAGCGCGAGCGCGGAAGTCACGCCTTTCACGCCGACCTCGTGCGGGAGCTGGGCGATCCAGCCGGACATCGCGCCGCTGTCGAGGGCGGCGGCGACGTCGGGGTTCAGGTTGAAACCGAAGCCGACGAGCTTCACCGCGCCGGCGAGATGTTTTTCCTCGAGCACCTTGAGCATCGCGAGCGTGCCCGGCGTGCCGGAGGCGAGGACGGCCTTCGTCGTCGGATGCTGTTGCAGGAGCAGGCGCGCCTTTTCGGCCTCGGCGCCCATCTCGGTGCTCGCGTAGATGTCGCCGTAAACGATGTTGTTCGGGCGCGCGGCTCGGAAGGTCGCGAGCGCGCCGACCTCGCGTTGCGTGGTCGCGCCGCTCGTCTGCGAGTGCTTGAGAAAGCTGACCTCGTCCTTGTCGGTCACGATGCTCGCGAGCAATTCGCCCGCGGCCTTGCCCGCCGCCTCGTGATCGGTGCCGATGAACACCGGCGCGGCCTTGCCGGTGAGCGGCGTGTCGATGACGATGATCTTCACGCCCTTCACCGCGATCGAGGCGATCGGCACGGCGAGCGCCTCCTTGTTGATCGGCGCGATCACGATCGCTTCGGCGCCTTGCGCGGCCAGGCCGTTGAGCAACTGGATCTGCACCGAGATGTCGGACTCGGAGATGGGTGATTTGACGATGACGTCGGCGCCGTTGGCCTTGCCGGCCTCGAGGGCGCCTTTTTCGACCGCGGTCCAAAACGGCGCGCGGCCCTTCAGCAGGACGGCGATCTTGGGGGCGGCGAGGAGCGACGGAGCGACGGAGAGAAGCGCGACGGAAAGCGCGAGGCGAAGTGCGGGGGGACGCATGGACGGTTGGGGCTCATGCCAGTTATCGGCACCGGCACGCCGCAACTTTAACGCCTACGGATTCTGCAATTCGTAGCTCAGCACGCTCAACGCATACACCGCCGCCGTCTCGCAGCGGAGAACAAGCGGGCCGAGCGTGATCGGTTCGAATCCGGCGCTCTGGGCCATGCTCATTTCGGCCGGAGTGAAATCTCCCTCGGGCCCGATCAACCAGAGAACTTTTTTCGGCGCGCGATTCTGGGCGGAGCGAAAAGCCTGCAGCACCGCCTTCAGCGATTTCGCGCCGGCGTGGAGACTCGCGATCAGTTTCAAATCGTAGCCGCGAGCGCCGGCGATGAAAGCCGCGGCGTTCTGCACCGGCAGCACCTCGGGCACGAACGCGTTGCCGCATTGCTTCGCGGCCTCGAGCGCGGCGGTCTGCCATTTCTCGATCTTCTTGTCGGAGCGATCGCCGTCCAGGTGCACCTGCGTCCGCTCGCTCTCGAGCGGGACGATGCGCGCCGCGCCAATCTCCGTCGCCTTGCGTACGATCGCGTCCATGCCGGGACCTTTCGGCAGTGCCTGGCCGAGCGTGATTTCGTAGGCGAGGGGTTTGATCTTCTGCTTGAAGCGAACTTTCAGCACCGCGGCGTTTTTCTTTTCCATCGCGAGTTCGCAGATCCATTCCGCGCCGCGACCATCGAAGGCGACCACGGTGTCGCCGGCGCGCGCGCGATTCACGGCCACCAGGTGATGCGACTCGTCCGGCGAGAGCGTGATCTCGGCCGGTTCGGCGGTGGGCGGCGTGACGAAGGCGCGGAAGTCGGGCATGGACGGCGCGCGAAATCGCGCGGGCGATAGGCGATAGGCGTTCGACGATGGGATAAAGCTTTTTGCATGCGGCCCCATCTCCCGGCGACAGGCGCTGAGCGCTGCCGCCAAAAACAGTAAGGGCGCTAGGTTTTAACCCCAGCGCCCTTGCCGACTTGAACTGCAAACTATGAACTTCCCAAAAAGAACGGGTAACTTACGCAGCGAAAGACGCAGGGTGGGGGAGGGACGTTCAAAGTTTTCCGCGGGAAATTTGTCATGGACTCTACCGAGTGCCCACCTAGCTTGCCCCTCCCGTCGCCCGGGTGGCGGAATTGGCAGACGCAGTAGACTCAAAATCTTCCGACGAAAGTCTTGTGGGTTCGACCCCCACCCCGGGCATTCTTCCGCGGCTAAGGCGCGAGGAGCGTTGTCACATCCTCCCCGTCCTTTTCGAAGCGGGCCGCGTTCGGTTGCACCGGAAGGAGACGATTGTGCGAGGTGACGCCATCGGTAAACGTGAGTGGCACCACGGTGGTGATGTGGATCGGCGCGGCATTCGCCTGCCGAAGGCTGCCGCCGGCGATGCGGATCTCCGGGGCGCTGCCCACGCAAAGCAACGGCACCGCCGTGTCGCTGGCCTCGATGTCGCCGAGATTCACCGGTCCGGCGAAGTCGATGCCCGGCGCGTAAACGCCGGTGAAGCCGAGCGTCGCGAAGAAGTGCGTGTTCGCGAGGCGAAGACTGCCGAATTTGCCGTTGCGGCTGAGGATCGCGACATACGCTAGGTCCGCCACGCCGTCGTAACTCACGTCGGGTTGGAACAACGCCTGGTTCAGTGCCGTCAGCGGACCGACGGTGAACACCGCGAGGTGCGTGGATTCGTCGGCGTTGGCGATTGTCAACGCGACGTGCCCCTGCGTGTAGCGGACGTTTGGCTGATTGTAGAGTGTCGCGGCACTTTGGCTCGCACTGCCCACCACGCGGAGCGTCAACGATCCGGCGCCGGAGAACTCGACCTGCACAATGTCGTTGTTGAGGTCGAGGAACGAGCACCGGGAAATCTTCCCCGGCGCGGCGGCGACGGTCGTGACCGAGCCGCCGAGTTGGAACTGGTCGTAGAGATTGCCGTTGGCGTGCTGGATGTCGCCGGCGACGAGGGCCGCGCGGGTACCCAAGTCATACTCGGAGGCGAGAATTGCCGGCTCGCTCAGCGCCCGCGCGGTGCCGTTCGTGACCACCACCTGGTACAGGCCGGCCATCCACGGATTCGAGTAGGCCGTGAGCGTCGCGCCCGTGCTGTTGCCGTAGCGAAAGCCGTTGAAATACCAGTCGTAGGTCAGCCCGCCGCTCGTCGTCGTGGCGGCGACGGAGAGAAGCGGCCCTTGGTTGCCGTTCACGCCGATGACGTGCGACTCGGGCTGGCGCACAATGGTAATGGCCGGTGACGACGGCGGCACGAGGCGCGTCGGCAGCGACGTGCGCGCACCGACGATATTCGAAACCTGCAGCGCGTAGCTGCCATAATCTGCGGCGGTCACGCTCGGGATCACGTAGGTGAGTCCGTTCGCGCCGGCGATCGCGGTGCCGTCCTTCAACCATTGATAGAGGATCGGTTCGGTGCCGTAGACTTGGCCGACGGACATCACTGCGCGTTCGCCGATGCGCGCGGCAACATCGGTCGGCAGGCTGACCCATTGCGGGAGCAACGGCCGCGGACCGAGGTGCGCCGGCTGACTCGTTACGCTCCCGCCGGCCCCGGTGATTGTCACGGTATAATCGCCATACGCCGTGTCCGGGGGATAGCCGATCGTGAGGGTAGCGTTCGTCGCGCCTGGGATGGTCGCGCCGTCGTGATACCACTGGAATTTCAAGGGTCCGACACCGGTCTGGGTGTAGCCGACGGTGAAGGTCACGACCTCGCTGGAATTCGCGACGGCGGATTGCGGTTGCTGCGCGATAACGGGCGGCAGCGGATCGAAAACGCGAACGACCGCCGCGTCGCTCGTCGTGGTGCCGCCGGGATTCGTCGCGACGACGGTGTAGTTGCCGCTTTGGGCCGTCGTCGCGTGCGTGATGCTCAGAGTTGGAGTTGTCACGTTAAGGGGCGTGCCGTCCTTGAACCACGAATAGGTTGTCGGCGAAGCGCCGCTGACCGCAGCCGAAAGCTGGAACGATTCGTCGTAGACCACCGACTGGCCGACGGGCTGCTGGCTGAAGACCGGCGGCGTGGCTGGTGCGACGATGACGTAGGCAATCGCGCTGACGCTCGAGCCCGCCGCGTTCGAAACTGTCACGGTGTACTGTCCGCTGTCGGCAGTCGACGCGTGCTCGAGCGTGAAGTATGGAGTGCTCTGCGGAAGCACGCCGGCGTAGTTGCGCCAAACATACGTGAGCGGCCCGGTTCCCGCCGCTTCGACCGTCAGCAGCAGCGTCTGGCCGTAGTCGAGCCGCTGGCTCAACGGTTGTTTGACGATGAGGGGCGCGACCGGGGAAGTTTGGGCGGTGGTGCGCAACACGCCGCCCGCGAAACCGAACAGCAGCAGGAAAACGCGAACGACGGTGAGCGGGGAACAGAAAGAAGAGAGGCGGCCGCGCGTGCGCATAAAACGCCCAACGAAGAGCGCGATCGCCAGCCACGCAAGGCGATTGGCCGCGTGTGCGCGCGTGAGGTGGCAGGAAATTGCCTGATGGGAGCTTAGCCGCGTAGGACAAATCCGGACAGTGCGGAAACGTCCCCCACCGTTGCTGTCAGTGACCTCATGTGGGAAACATGGCGCGAAACCCTGGACCGGTTGCTTGGGCTCAGCCTGCAATCGCACGACCTGCATTTCAGCCACATGGCTTTGCGGACGTTGATCGTTTTCGTTTTTGCGGTGGTGCTGGCGCGGGTCGGTGACCGGCGGATGCTGGGGCACAACGCGGGCTTCGATATCATGCTGCTCGTCATCCTCGGCTCGGTGATCAGTCGCGCGATCAACGGCCAGGCCGCATTTTTCCCGAGCCTCGGCGCGAGCGTGGTGCTCGTCGCCCTGCACGACATCCTCGGCCGACTCGCGCAGCGCTCGCACGGATTCTCGAAACTCACAAAAGGGGAGCCGCGCGTGCTCGTGCGCGATGGCAAGATCGACGCCGCCGAGCTGCGGCGCAGCAAGATCACGCCCGACGATCTCGACGAGAACCTGCGGCTCAATGGCAACCTGGCCAGCGCCGCGGACGTCGCCGAGGCCCGTCTCGAGCGCAATGGCTCGGTCAGCGTGGTGAAGAAAAAGCCGGGCGGCGCTCAGTAGCCCGCATCCGCGAGCTGCTGGCGCAATTCCTTCAGCGCCGGGGCCAGCTGGTGCGGCAAATCGGTCCAGGTCGGCTCGAGCGCGAGGCGCGCGTTGTAACCGGTTTTCCGCAACGCGCGCAGGTACGGACGCAGGTCCTCGCCGTTCGTGCCCGGCGCGGCGCGATCTTTTTTCTCCGCGAGGTGCGCGTGGCGGATGAGCGGGCCGACCTTCACGATGTCGTCGGGCGACTCGCCGTTGCGCAGCATGTGGAAGATGTCGACGAGCAGCTGCACGCCGCGCGTGTTGGCGCGACGCACGGCCTCGGCGCCTTCCAGCACGGTATTCACGAGGTTGCATTCACCGCGATTGAGCGGCTCGACGACGATCGTCACGCCGTTCTCCTCCGCGAGCGGGCCGAACTGTTTCAAGACGTCGACGTACTGCTCGAACGCCGTCGCCGACGAAAATCCCTCGGGGATCATGCGCGCGCCGGCGCTGCCGAAGACGATCAGCGTCATCCCGATCTCCTTCGCGCGCCGAAACACGGTTTGCGCGTAGCGATCGAGGCGCGCGTAGTCGATGTCGGGACCGGAAACCTTGAGCGCCGGGGGCAGCAGCACGTTGGCCGCGGGCATCGGAAAGCCGCAGGCCTTCACCGCGGCGGCGCGCGGCGCCCAGTCGGCGTCGGGCGCCTCCGGGATCATGAAGTTGACGACGTGCCCCTCGATGAAATCGCACTCCGGCCGGAACGGCAGCGCCGCGAGCGTCGCGGGGTCGGTGCAAAAACCGATTTGCATGGAGCGGAAAACCACTGATGAGCACTGAGGTTCACTGATTCAATCAGTGCTCATAAGGGCCCATCAGTGGTTCATGGTTTTTATCGCACTGACTTGGAGAGGTCCGCGACCGCCTCGACGGTGGGCTTCGCCTTCGGCTTCGACGTCGCGATCTTCTTGTTCAATTCGCGCTCGTACACGGCGCTGTCCATCGGCAGGTCGACAGCCTTGCCGAGCCACGAGGAGAGGAGAATGGAATTCGCCAGCTCGACGGAATAAATGCCTTCTTCCGCGGGCGAGATGAGTTTCTCGCCGCCGAGGATCGCGTTGGTGAAATTCTGCAGGATGGCGAGGTGCTGGCCGCCGTGGCCGCTTTGCGAGAGATCGACCTCCGTGGTCTTCGGCGCGCCGAACGCCTCGCGCGTCGTCTTCGAAAACTCGCTCATCGGCGTGTCGTTCTTCAGCCACGTGAGCTTGTCGTTCTCGTAAACCACGCGGCCATTCTCGGCGGCGATCTCGAGTCGGTTCGAGCCCGGCGCCTCGCCCGTCGAGGTGATGAACGTCGCGGTCGTGCCGTTCTTGTATTCGAGATAGGCGGTGACGTCGTCCTCGACCTCGATGTCGTGATAGCGGCCGTAGCTGCAGTAGCCCGTGACGCGGTCGGGCATCCCGAACATCCATTGGAACAAGTCGAGATTGTGCGGGCACTGGTTGAGCAGCACGCCGCCGCCTTCGCCCTTCCACGTCGCGCGCCACGAGCCCATGCCGTAGTACGCGTGGGTGCGAAACCAGTTCGTGATTGTCCAGTTCACGCGGCGCACCGTCCCGAGGTCGCCATTGCGGATCAGCTCGCGGATTTTCTGATAATACGGGTCGGTGCGCTGGTTGAACATCGCGGCGAACACCTGCTTTTTGTTTTTGTGCGCGGCGATGAGGCGTTCGGCGTCGGCCTTGTGCACGGAGATCGGTTTCTCGACGAGCACGTGCAGGCCCGCGTTGAGCGAGGCGATGCCGATGGTGGTGTGCGCGAAGTGCGGCGTGGCGATGAGCACGGCGTCGACGCATTTCGCGGCGTACAATTCCTCGGGCGTGGCGAAGCCGCGCAGCTGCGGAAATTTCGCGAGGTTGGCGGCGACGGCGTCGCAGGCGGCGACGAGCTCGCAGCCCTTGACCTTGCCGGCGAGGAGGTTCGTGGCGTGGTTCTGGCCCATCGCGCCAAAACCGATGATACCGAGGCGAATCTTGTCCATGAGAGGGGTTGGGGCCGAAGAAACTTCCTGATGCGCGCGCGTTCGGCGAGCCTTTGTTACGGAATAAGTTTCGAGGCGATCGGCCGCGCGCGCGGGCGGGAAATCGTCCGTGCGCCGTGCCCCGGCGCTCGATTGCAGTGGCGGTTTCAGCGGCGGAGAAAAAGCACTTGCCTCTCGGAAGGCCATGGCGCTTTGTGACCCCTCCTTGTTCGGGCTGTAGCGTAGCCTGGTAGCGCGCTTGCATGGGGTGCAAGAGGTCGTGAGTTCGAATCTCACCAGCCCGACCATTTTTTCACCTCTGTGAATTCAGAGTGTGGAGAGCGAGAAAAAGGGCAGAAAGCTGCCACTTCTGCGCCGGATGTGGCACCGAAATGTGGCACAAGATGGCCGCAGAAATCGGATCAACCGATCCCAGCATCGTGCCAGAGAACCCAGCCACTAGTGGCCGGCTAAACAGCGTATCGTCGTTCTAAGTCGGCGCCCGTTGCCGCTCGGTATTCCTGTTTTCGCAGCAAACCACGGGCACGCAGTTCTCCGATTTTTCGAGTGGCGGCTTCGACTCGTTGAAGTTTCTCCGCTCCAAGCGACGACTGCGAGACGCGCACGGCATTCTTCACGGCATCAACGACCGAGTCAGAAGTAGCAACGGCTGTGGAGGAACGCAGCGCGGTTTTTTGACCGGATGTAATCTGTGATGAGTGCATTGTATGGGCTGATTTTACTGCGCAAATTGGAGTCCGTCGAGTAGTCCTCGATCTTTAGTTTGAGAACGTTCGTCAAGGTGCCCACGCCGATCATTCGGCCGTGGGAATGCCAAATTTTGTTGTCTGAAAGTATCTTCGCGATCTCTTCCGCACGCGCCTGCTTCTCCTGCAGCGTCACGTCTTTACCCAATTTTTGCGGATTTGTGCCGTGCTTGGTCCAATCCTTAAATTTGTACTCCACGAGCCATTTCTTGAGCAAGGTGATGGTGAGGTTCTTCGCCTGCTCGTATCGACTCAGCATCGCGAGATCTTGATTCTGAAGAATCACCAACTCGGCTTCTGACAGAGTTCCAGCCACGGATTTCTTAATCATGTTTTCCACCTGATCGAGATAGCCGAGCGCGGGCACCCATTCTTTGCCGTTGTGCACCTGTGGATCGATGGGTCCAAGCGACGATGAGTAATCCATGAATATCTTGTCGCCGGCCATGCAGAAAATCGTGCCGGCCGACATCGCCTCGTCCGGTACCACAAAAAATACTTCCGCGTAGTGAAAGCGGATCAGCTCCACGAGCTTCTCAACAGTCTCCGCGCTTCCTCCAGGAGTATTCAGAAAAACTACGAGCCGCGGTTTTTTCGGGGCCGCACCAATTACCGATTTTGCGCCGGCCTCTTTTCCGTCCGTGAGTAATTGCTCAATGAACTCGCGAAATCGAGTTTCTACTGACGGATAAATTGGCCCGTAGAAAAAGATGCAGTCGGCTTTGAAATGATCTTCGAGCGCGACCAGTAACGTCCGCAGCGTGTCTTTGACCTGTAGGTCTACTTCGAGCATCGCATGCCAACGTCCACCACGTGGGTATCGACGATGGCCATGCCGAATGCCAGCACAAATCCGTCAGGATCATGACACCATGTGGCACAAAATGGGCGCAAAAACGTGCTTTACGTAAGAAAACCAATAGGTCTCACCAGCCGGACCATTTCTTCGCTCGTTTAACACCGAGGTTGCAGAGATCGCATAGGAATTTTCTCTGTGGCCTCTGTGACCTCGCTGTTTAGAAGGATGGAAAATGCCGGCGAAATCGAGAGGAAGGAAATGGCTTTGGCCGCTGCTGATCGCGGTCACGATTTTTGGGGCGTCGAGCCGGTCGCACGTGGCGGCGCCGCCGGTGGCCAACGTCGACAAATATGGGCATTTTCTTGTGTACGGTCTGCTCGCGACACTGACGGCGCGTTTGGGCAACGGCGGGCGCGCCGCTGCAGCGGCGCTCGTCGCCACCTCGATCTTCGGCCTCACGGACGAATGGCACCAGAGCTTTGTGCCCGGCCGTTCGTGCGACGTGTGGGACTGGGTGGCGGACACGAGCGGGGCCGCGCTGGCCGTGACGTTGTACGCCGGATGGCCCTGGTATCGCCGGCAGCTCGAGCAGGATTTGCGGCAGCGGCGGATTGAAAATGCCGCGCCGGCCGCAACACTCGCGGCACGATGACCGCAGTTGAGGCTGAATCTCGCGTCGCTTTCCTCCGCGGGGAGCTGGCGCGGCACGAGGAACTTTATCGCAAGCAGGCCCAGCCGGAGATCGAGGACTTCGAGTTCGACTTGATGATGCGCGAGCTCGCGGACCTCGAGCGCGAGTTTCCCCAATTGGTGAGCCCGGATTCTCCGACCCAGAAAATCGGCGATGACCGTACCGAAGGCTTCGCGCGGGTGAAGCATCGCCAGCCGATGACGACGCTGGAAAACACCTATAATGAGAAGGAGCTGCGCGAGTTTCAGGCCCGGCTGGCGGAGCGGCTCGAGCGCTCCGATCTGAAGTTCACCGTCGAGCCTAAGGTGGACGGCGCCTCGATTAGCCTCACCTACGAACGCGGGCGGCTCGTGCGCGCGGTCACGCGAGGTGATGGCGAGGAGGGCGACGACGTGACCGCTAATGTACGACTCATCCGCGGACTCCCCGCGACGCTCGCGGCGCCCAACGACCTGACACTGCCGGCCGTGCCCGACCTTGTGGAGGTCCGCGGCGAGGTTTACATGACACTCGAAGAGTTCCGCCGGATCAATCGCGTGCAGGAGGAGGCGGGCCTGGCTCCCTATGCCAACCCGCGCAACTTCGCCGCCGGTACGTTGAAGCTGCTGGATCCGGCGGTCGCGGCCGAACGGCGCCTCGAGATCGTCGTGTATGGACTCGGCGCCTGTGAACCCGTCGGGCTGGTGCAATCGCAGGTCGAATGGCATGCGGCGCTGCGTGCGTGGGGGCTGCCCGCGTTCGAACGCGATTTGATCCAGGTCGCAGTCGGCGGCGACGCCGTCTGGGACGCGATCCGGCAACTCGACGAACGCCGCCGTGCACTGCCCTATGCCACGGATGGAGCGGTGGTGAAGCTCGACGATTTTGCCGCGCAGCGGCGGGCGGGATTTCGCGGCGAAGGGCAAAGCGGGCGCAAGCTTTCGCCGCGCTGGGCGTGTGCGTACAAGTTTGCGCCCGAGCGGGCGGAAACGCTGCTGAACGGCATCACGATTCAGGTCGGCCGCACGGGCGTTCTCACGCCCGTCGCCGAACTCCAGCCCGTGCCGCTCGCGGGCACCACCGTCGCACGAGCCACGTTGCACAACCGCGACGAAATCGCCCGCAAGGACATCCGGATTCACGATACCGTAGTCATCGAGAAGGCCGGCGAGATCATCCCCGCCGTGATCAAGGTGGTGCTCGAGCGCCGCACGCCGGACTGCGTTCCTTACGAGTTTCCCACGAAATGCCCAGAGTGCGGAACGGGGGTGGTGCAGGTTCCCGGCGAGGTCGCGATTCGCTGTCCGAATCCGGACTGCCCGGCGCAATTGATCGGTCGCCTGGACTATGTGGCGAGTCGCGGCGTGCTGGACATCGAAGGCCTCGGGGGCGCGGTCGCGGAAAAACTCGTGCAGCGTGGCATGGTGCGCACGCTCTTCGACCTTTTCAGTCTCGAGCGCGATCGACTCGCGCGGCTTGAGCGCACCGAGGCGAGTCAGCTAACCAAGGCAGGCAAGCCGAGGAAAGCGGCGGAAATCGGCGACAACAACGCGGGGCGCATCATCGACGCGATACGGCGCACACGAGAGCTCGATCTCGGTCGCTGGATCCTGGCGATGCAGATTCGCGACGTGGGCGGAGCGACTGCCCAGGATCTGGCGGCCCTGCACGGAGACCTTCCGTCATTGCAACATTCGCTCATCCTGCCGCGGATCGTCCGCCTCGCCGAAGCCAACCAAGAGAAGACCGATCATTCGCCGCAGTCGCGGAAGAATCCACCGAAGGACGAGGCGGAGAAGATCGCGCGCGTCAAACGAGCCGCGGAGTTGAAATGCGAGATCGATGAATTGGAAGCGGAGCTGAAGAAGACGCCGCTCGCGGCCCGGATCGGACCGGAGGTGGCACGCAGCGTTCTCGCATTTTTTGCGTCGACGCCGGGAAAGGAGTTTGTCGATCGATTATCCGCTCTTGGTATCGCGCCCAAGTGGACGCGGGTCGCGACGAGCCGTGCTCTTGAGGGGAAGACCTTTGTACTGACGGGCACGCTGCCCACCTTGAAACGCGAGGACGCCGAGCAGAGAATTCTCGCTGCCGGAGGCACAGTCAGTTCCAGCGTGAGCAAGAAAACGAACTACGTGCTGGCGGGCGCCGAAGCTGGTTCCAAGCTGGAAAAGGCGAAGGCGCTTGGCCTCTCAATCATTGATGAGGAGGAATTGAAGCGCCTGCTGGGCGAAGGCTGAGTGTTCGAATTAAGAGATCGCGACCGGCACTACGGCACGCTTTCCTCATGTCCATGTCCGGAGGTCAGGAGTTGCCAGAGTACTTCGGTCTCACCGGCCGCCAGCGCCGAGACACCGCGCTCCACGTCCTGGAGGGGTTCCTGCACGGCATTGAGATGGATCACGTAATCAATCTGCAGGAGCATCGGGAGCTGCGCGATTGGCTCGATGCCCACGAGCGACTTGGAGATTCCGACTATGTGTTTCGCGAGCTGCTGGCGACATTACGGGCCGCTATCGCCGACGGGCGTCTCGATGGGGACGAAATCGCCGACTTGCGCGCACTTTGCCAGCGGGCGAAGTCGACCAGCGTTTACTATGACGGTGTGACTCACGCGATTCAGGAGCTGCATGGGATTTTGCATGGCATCGTCGCTGACCTTCACGTCAACGAAGCGGAGTTGCGGGGGCTGCAGGTCTGGCTGACGAATTATCGCGATCTGCGCAGCGTCTGGCCGGTGACGGAGATCGAAGCCGTGGTCACGCAAGTGATGGCAGATGGCCGCGTGGACGAAGGGGAGCAGCGGATGCTGCTGCATTATTTCTCCGAGTTTGCGCAGAATCCTTTGCTGCACCGATCGCTGCCGCCGCTCCTGCCGACCGATCTTACGATCAAGGGTGTTTGCGCGGTGGCGCCGGAGATTCAGATTCTCGCGAAGGTCTTCTGTTTTACTGGTATCTCAAGTCGCGGACCAAGACGGCTCTTCGCCGAGGCGGTCACCGGCCGACACGGGATCTTCATCGATAGTATCCGTGAAAACTTGGACTATCTGATTATTGGAGACGAGGGAAACCCCTGCTGGGCATTTTCGTGTTATGGGCGGAAAGTCGAGCGGGTGGTCGAAATGCGTCGAAAAGGCCATCACGTGCTGCTGGTCCACGAAGACGATTTCTGGCGCGCAGTAGAGTAGTTGCAGTGACCCGGTCAGCGCGGTCCCCGAGCGCTGTGCAGGCTAACCGCAGGCCAGCCACCTGCGGAGCATCTGATTTAAAGCCAGCTTGAAGCCAGCTCCAAGCCGGCTTTAAGCCAGCTACATGGGGTATCGGGCTTGCCTCTGCCCGCCGACCGGGCCAGTTTCACGACCCGTGGGGAGTCGAGTCCCCTCATAATATAGGAGGCGGCCATGCCAAAACACATACCCCCGGGGCAGGAGCATAATTACATCCGGCGCGAGGTACGCGGGAAAGTCTTTTGGGTGCGCCGCTCCAAACCGAAGCGCTGGAGCCGGCAACAAAAGAAGCAGCGCAGCCGGTTTGCCGAGGCGGCGGCTTACGCGAAACGCGTGATGAGCGACCCGGCCATGCTCGCACCCTACGCCGCCGTGGCGAAGAAACGCAAAGCATGGCGCGTGTTCCCCATAATAACCCGGGACTTCATGCGCGCCCCCGTTGTCAGGGAGATCGAGTTGCGCGATGCCGAAGACGCCCACCCCTGCGTCGCCGTTTACGCGGTCGACGACTTTGAGGTGGTGGCCGTGGCGGTGGTCGTTCGCACCCAGGCGGGAGCGCTCATTTGGCGGGGCGCGGCCGGGTATGATGCCCCCTGGTGGAAAGTCACGCTTCCGCGGGCGCTGGGCGCCGAAGAGGAGATTGTGGTCGATGCCTTCGCCTGTGATCGGCCGGGCAATACCGGTTCGGCCACCGCAACGTTGTCGATTGCCCGGGCGAAGGAGCTGCGTCGCCGGGAAAAAGAAGCCGAGCCCGCGCGCCTCGCGAAGCGCGCCGCCCGCAAAGCTCGCCGGGGCTGAGCCCGCTTATTTCGCCGCTTCGACGGCGGGGCTGATCACGATCAGCTTGTAATCGACGCCCGGCTTCGGCGCGTGGACCATCTTCGGGTCGACGTTCGGCGCCGGGACGATCGGCATGCGTGAGATATTTCTCACGTCCGGCGAAGGTGTGAACGAGAAGCTGGGCGCCGCGGGGAGCGGCGGGGCGGCAGGCGGCACCTCCTTGAGCGACTTGGGAACCTGGCCGTTTTCCCATTTCGGAAAATTGAAGGGCGGCTGAAACTTGAAAGCGGGGACGTCGACGGCGAAGGCGCTGCACGGAGACGCGGCAAGCGCGAGCAGGAGGGTGAGTTTCATGGGGCTTACGCGTGCGACACCGGGGAGCCGGGTTGGTTTGAATTTATTTGCGAGCGGCGGGCGCTCAAGCCCTCTTCGGCCGCATGGCGCGGCCCAACATCCTCTGGATCGTCACGACGCAGTGGCGGGCGCAGGCGACGGGCTACGCGGGCGACCCGAATGCGCGCACGCCATTCCTCGATGCGCTGGCTCGCGACGGGGTGAACTACGCGCAGGCGGTGACGCCGCATCCGTTCGGGCCGTTCGCGCGCGCGGCGCTGTTGACCGGCGTGCCGTCGCCGGAAAATGGCGTGCGCGATTATTTCGATCCGCTGCCGGTGAACTCGCGGACGATCGCGCACGAGCTGCGCGCGCGCGGCTACGCGACGGCGTTCTTCGGCAAATGGCACCTCGCCCCGCGCGACCCCCAGGCACCGCTCGTCGGGGAGGCGCATGCGAAAACCATCGTGCCGCCGGAGCGGCGCGGCGGTTTCGAAGTATGGGACGGTTTCGAGAGTGGATTCCTGCTGAACGATCCCTGGCTCCACGGACATGGGAACGAAAAGCCGGAACCACACCGCGGCTACCAGAGCGACGTCGTGTGCACGCGCGCCGCGGATTATCTCCGCGAGAGAGCGGATGATCGCCCGCGGTTCACGGTGGTGAGTCTCGAGCCGCCGCATCCGCCGTATGATGCGCCCGCGGGTATTCCCGCGCGCGATCCCGCGGCGCTCGAATTGCCGGCGAACATTCCGCGTGGCGGATCGGCGGAAGCACAGGCCCGGCGCGAGCTCGCGGGTTATTACGCCCACCTCGAGGCGACGGACCGCGCGATCGGCCGCATCCTGTTGCCGGCGGCGAGGGAAAACACGATCGTCGTGTTCACCAGCGTGCACGGCGACATGCACGGCGCGCACGGATTATTTCGCAAAGGCTGGCCGCACGAAGAGAGCGTGCGCGTGCCCTTCCTCGTGCGCGGTGCGCCGCCGCAGTCGACGTCGACATTGGTCTCGCTGCTCGACCTGCCGCGTTGGACGCTGGCGTGGGCGGAGGGAAAATCCGTGCCGTTGCCCGACGTGCAGCGGATCTCGATGCCGAGCGTCGTCGCGCTGCCGCACCAGTGCGACCGCGTCTGGCGGGGCGAACGCACGACGCGGGAAAAACTCGTTTGGAACGCCGACGGCTCGCCGTGGCTGCGCTTCGATCTCGCGAACGATCCCCTCGAGCTGCGCAATCTTGTCGCCGGGCGCTAAGGCAACGGTGGAGTGGTGCGCGCCGCCTGGCGTGAACGATAAGGCACCACGAGCGAGCGGCGAAACAGCAGCGACCAGAGCCACGGCACGAAGGGTGCGGCCGCGCCGACGATGCCTTGCACAAAGAGTCCTTTGCCTCCGAAGAGGAAACTCGCGCCGGCAAAAACGAGTGAGAGCAGCGGGAAGAACGCGACGGGCGACCGCGCCCCGGCGGCGAGCGGAATCGCGAGCGCGAGCGCGATCGTCGCACTAAGCGGTGAGACGCCCGTGAGGATGAGGCCGGTCACGAACGCGAAGGGCGCATTCGCGGAGTCCTCTTCACGGCACCAAACCGTCTGCAACAGTACCGCGAGCACGCGGATGCCGCCTTGCAGCAGCAACGGGGCGTAACGCGCAATCCCGTGGGCAGGCACAACCGGATGCAGCGCGGAGAGCAGCAACCACGTGCCGAGCGCGGCGCGGGCGAAATCGAAATAGTGCAACCAGAGCGACAGGATCTGCGGCCAGTGGCGATCCCAGTCGCGGTCGACGTCGCGAAAGTGCACGCGCGGTCCCTCGAGGAGCGCGACCGGCGTCAGCAGCAGGACGAGCGCGACGAGAAACTTCCACCACTCCACGACAATCAGGTGGCTCATGGGCAGACCACGCGCGCGAAGAGACAGGGGACCATTGTCGAAGCGTGCGGCGCGCGCTGCGGCAGCGCAAGCGATACGTGGCTACGCTTCGCTTTAACCGATGAGTTGCCGCGTCGTCGTCACCGATTTGCTGAAATGCTTTCGGATCACCGCGGCGATTTCGTGCATCTTCACCGGCTTCGAAATGTAGTCGTCCATGCCCGCGGCGACGCAGAGCTCCTTTCCAGCACAGTGGGATCCGAAGCTTGGAATTCACGTGACTTGAAGTCGCGG
>JADMIO011475737.1_pt1 | contig 86466 bp, 101 predicted proteins | sample 8958161 | NCBI WGS metagenome assembly JADMIO01 (sample SAMN16585339, study PRJNA669376) | soil metagenome | isolation source: Crop rotation soil | place: USA: Cullars Rotation, Alabama | collected 2011 | reverse complement strand
CGCGACTTCAAGTCACGTGAATTCCAAGCTTCGGATCCCACTGTGCTGGAAAGGGATCGCAAAACAGGGATTTGATGGGATATCTATAGGAGGATCATTTGGATTTTCCAAATATTGGGGTGGATCAGATATGGAATGGACAGCCATTAAATCATTTTCAGATACCCTTGATTGGGTAACTCCCCTTTTACCGGAAGATTTACCGCGCCATATTTTAGGAATTGGTGAAGTAGAGGATTTTTTTGAATGTATTGAGCGGGGTGCAGATATGTTTGACTGTGTTGCCCCAACCCGTAGAGCTAGGAATGGCTCATTGTATATTCAACCTAAAAACGGTGGGCGAGTAGGGAACAAATTTACCTTGAATATCTCAAACGCTAAGTTTACTGCCGACCCCTCCCCTATTGACCCGGGTTGTTTGTGTTACACCTGCCAAAATTTTAGCAGAAGCTATTTAAGACATTTATATATGTCTCAAGAGATCCTTTTCCATAGACTAGCCACCATTCATAATGTCTATTTTATGTTACATCTGGTAAATAAAATAAGAGAAGCAATTCTTGATGGTCAATTTAAAAAATTAAAGAAAACGTGGTTGAATTATAAAAGTTGACAATCATAGATTATATGGTAATCTTCGGCTATGGCTTTAGAAGAAAAAGAACCTGAGCAGATTGCAAAACTAAAGAGTAGAATCGAGCTGATAAATGATCCGACTCTCAAAGAGATTGTTGACGATATTAGTGCTGATTTAATTAGTATTGGAATAGCTGAATTAACTGGAAAAGGTGGTAATTCTCGGCCGCCTAGAGGAGCTAGAATAGTACCATATGCAATGGTAACTTTCGGTGGATGGTCAGCTGATAAGGAAAGACTAGAATTAAAAATATTACACCGTTTAGCGAAGAAAGAAATTGATTCGGGGCTATTAGTTTTTAGACAGCAAAGACCATTTACGGTGGAGTTAGGCAGACTTCGTTTAGTATATGATGATGATCCAGCTGATGCTGTGAAAGCGACTCAAGATGCTATTACCACTTGGATTGAACCCTTAAAACCTTCTTCTTAGTTAAGTATAATAATCCTCTATGGTTTTATCGGATATGTATTTAACTGGGATAGAGCACTTTGAATCAAAATTTATTCGGGTTGGGAACGAGGTTTATATTACTGATCCTGATGATGTAACTACTCCCCATTATAAATTAGCCGAAAAACACAAAATAAGTGAGCGGATAGAACAATTAAAAGAACAACAAAAAGATGAGGTAGATGGAGGATTGATTTTTATAACGGGAAGAATTATTAGAATTGGAGCCGCTTCCGAAACATTAGAGATCCCCTTAAGCGAAAGAGCTAGAAAAATAACTATTCAAAAATTAGTAAAACAGATGCCAGATTTTAATATCCAGGAAGTAGCTTCAATCTAAAAGTAACTAAGGTAAATAAAGCAACTAATGTAACGAAGGTTTTTGGGGTTAGCTACCTTAGTCTCGTTAGTAACCTTAGTTACTTTCAAACATTGACTCTCTTCCTTCAATACGGTATCTTCAAAATTGAAAAATATGGCAAAAGATCTTCCTTCAGTTGGGTTCATCGGTTTAGGGTTAATGGGTAAACCGATGGCTTTAAATATTCACAAAGCGGGCTTTCCCCTATCGGTATTTAACCGATCTGAAAAAAGAACTACTGAATTTAAAAGGTTAGGGGTAGCGGTTTTTGACTCACCCAAAACTTTAGCTGAAAATGTCGATATTATTGTTTCTTGTGTAACTGGTCCCAAAGATGTCAGAGAAATCTATTTGGGTAAAAAGGGTGTCGCTATGGGTGCAAAAACCGGGATGGTGGTAATAGATATGTCGACCATTGGCCCTGTAGCTGCCAAAGAGATTCATGATGATTTAAAAGAATGTGGGATCTCCTTCATAGATGCTCCCGTAACTGGTTCAGTTGAGCGAGCGACTGCTGGAACACTATTCATTTTTGCTGGTGGAAGTAAAAAGGCTTTAGATATCGCTATGCCGGTTCTTCAAGCTATGGGGGAAAAGGTTAATCTAATGGGGCCTGTGGGATCAGGTCAAGCCGTAAAACTCGTCAATAATTTAATCGTCGGCGAAAGTCTAGCTGCGCTTGCAGAAGGAATGTTACTAGCAGATAGCATGGGACTTCCCCGAAAAAAAGTCGCTGAAAGTTTAGAAGATGTGCCAGCACTTTCTCCGATGATGAGAATGAAGTTACCAAATATGGTAAAGGATCACTTCCCTACCGCCTTCTCAATTTCAAATATGAGAAAAGATTTGAAATTGGCACTCGATCAGTTAGAAAAAGGCAGCTCACTCCCCTTTTTAAAACTAGTAGATAAACTTTACAAATCTGGTATCGATCAAGGTCTAGGAGAATCAGATAATTCAGGAATTTTAGAAATCCTCAGTAAAACTTCAAAAAATAAAAAATAATAACTCGCTAATTATTGCTAATTTATTATAAGATTTAGTGTTGACACAGTAATCATGCCTGTGGTATATTTACCGGATCTCAATAAACGGAAAGTAGGGTAGGCATGCTACTGATAAGTATGCGTACCTTTTTGGCGTTCACAAGGAATACGATTAATGCAAGCACCAAACAGTAACACTATTAATGGCAGAGTATACTGGGGAAACAAGAAAACTGAGCTCAAAAACCTCGATTTAATTCGCTTACAAAAAGACTCCTATCAACGATTTTTAACAGATGGCATTAAGGATTTATTAAAAGAAATATCTCCAGTGGTTGATTTCACTGGTAAGAATTGGCGGCTTGAGTTTAGTGATTATACCTTTGGTAAACCTAGATTTGTTCCCGAACAATGTAAAGTCAAAGGTGTTTCCTATGACGCTCCGTTGCGGGTTCGCGTTACCCTCATTAATTTGCAAACAGAAGAGACCTATAAACAAGAGGCCTTTTTCGGTGATATTCCCCTCATGACCGAAAAAGGCACTTTTATTATTAATGGCGTCGAAAGAGTCATTATTAATCAAATCGTCCGTTCACCGGGCGCTTTTTTTAGTTCTTCAGATGATCCGATTACTGGACGAAGACTTTATGGAGCAGAAATTAGACCTCAACATGGCTCATGGCTGGAGTTTGGAGTTTCTCGGTCAGATGTTTTAACTGTTAAGATCGATAGAAAACGAAAATTTGCAGCGACTACTCTTTTACGAGCATTGGGTTATTCTGAAGAAGAAATTCGAGAACTCTTTAAAGATGTTGATGTCCATCCTGATCACCAATTTATTCAATCAACTTTAGCTAAAGATTTAACTCACGATCAAAACGAAGCTTTATTGGAGATTTTCCGAAAAATGCGTCCCGGAGATCCGGTCGTTCTCGAAACAGCTAAGTCGCTTTTACAAAATATGTTTTTTAACGCTAGACGCTACAATCTAACTCGGGTGGGCCGATTTAAAATCAATAAAAGACTTGGGTTGGAAATTGAGAATGTCCCAGAGAACTGGATTTTAACCAAAGAAGATATCTTAGCTTCCTTAAAGTACCTCATTAACTTAGCAAATGGTATTGGTCGGGTTGATGATATTGATCACTTGGCAAACCGAAGAGTTCGAATGGTGGGAGAACTGGTGGCTCAAAACGCTTTTTGGGTGGGATTACAGCGACTTGAACGAGTCATTAAAGAGCGAATGAGTTTGCTTTCCCTTGATCAAGAAATTACTGCCTCAGGGTTAGTCAACGCTCGTCCAGTGATTGCAGCAATCAATGAGTTTTTCCGTTCCTCTCAGTTGTCACAGATCCTAGATCAAACAAATCCATTATCAGAAATTGATCACTTAAGACGATTGTCTGTTACTGGTACTGGTGGAATCTCTCGAGATCGAGCAAGTTTCTCAATCCGAGATATTAATCACTCCCAATATGGTCGGATCGATCCGATCCGCTCTCCGGAAGGGCCAAATATTGGTTTAGTTACCTATTTAGCACTTTTTGCCAGAATTAATGAATATGGTTTCTTAGAAACCCCTTACAAAAAAGTTATTCAAGAAGGGGGTAAATCAAGGGTTTCTGATGAAATCGTTTATTTAACGGCTGATGATGAAGAAGAGCTTTATATAACTGAGGCAACAGTTGAAACTGACGATAAAGGTTTTATTCTAGCAAAAAGAGTTCCAGTTCGTTTTGGAGGGAGTTTCTTTGAAACAGATGCCACAAAAATTAATTTAATCGATATTTCACCTCAACAAATCGTTGGTACTTCAGCTTCGTTGATTCCTTTTTTGGCTCATGATGATGCCAATCGAGCCTTGATGGGTACTCACATGCAGTGTCAAGCTGTGCCTCTTTTACTACCTCATGCCCCAATGGTGGGAACTGGTATGGAAACCTTAATTGCGAATACCATGGCTCGAGTAGTTCGAGCTCCTTTTGATGGAACGGTGACTGAAGTTGATGGGGATCATATTATGGTGGAAGGTAAAGATCGCAAACAGGAATTTCAGGTTCAAAAATTTGTTAACTCTCCTTCAATGACTTGTTACTCGCAAAAGCCAGCCGTTCGTTTAAATCAAAAAATTAAAGAAGGTGATCTTTTGATTGAAGGAACTTCGACTGAAAATGGAGAGCTGGCACTTGGTCAAAATCTATTAATCGCTTATATGAGTTATGACGGTTTGGGGTATGAGGATGCTATTGTGATCTCGGATAGATTAGTTCAACAAGATCTTTTGACTTCAATTCATATTGAAGAATACTCAACGGATGTTGTTGAAACAAAACTTGGTCCCGATGAGGTCACCTCTGATATTCCGAATGTTTCCGAAGAGAATTTAGCGAACCTTGATGAGACTGGTATTGTTCGGATTGGCGCTGAAGTAAGCCCTGGGGATATCCTAGTTGGAAAAGTACAACCCAAAGGTGAGACCGAATTAACCGCTGAGGAACGATTACTACGAGCTATCTTTGGAGAAAAAGCTAAAGAAGTTCGGGATACTTCTTTACGAATGCCCCACGGTGAACGAGGAACAGTTATTGGCGTAGAGATTCTTTCACGAGATAAAGGCGATGATCTAGGAGCTGGAGTGTTGCAACGAATCAAAGTTAAAGTAGCTCAATTGAGAAAAGTAACTGCCGGAGATAAATTAGCTGGTAGACACGGAAATAAAGGAGTTATCTCCAAAATTGTTTCTGAATACGACATGCCTCATTTAGAGGATGGCACGCCGGTTGATATTATTATCTCTTCCGTGACAGTTCTTTCTCGTATGAATTTGGGTCAGCTATTAGAAGCTCATTTAGGTTTTGCGGCTAAAAAATTGGGCATTAAAGTTGCCGCTCCTGTTTTTGAGAAGATTCCGGAAGAAATAATTCTAGAACAACTCAAAAAAGCTAATTTACCATTATCTGGAAAATCAAAACTGATTGATGGTCGAACTGGCCAATATTTTGAACAAGATGTGGTGGTCGGATTTACTCATTTTCTAAAACTGATCCATATGGTTGAGGATAAAACTCACGCTCGTTCAACTGGACCATACTCACTGGTTACACAACAACCGTTGGGTGGAAAAGCTCAAATGGGTGGTCAGAGACTGGGAGAGATGGAAGTGTGGGCTTTAGAAGCCTATGGTGCAGCACATATTTTGCAAGAGATGTTGACCATAAAATCGGATGATATCATCGGTCGAGCTAAAGCCTTTGAGGCGATTATTAAAGGTACCGAAATTCCTCAAGCGATGATTCCTGAATCATTCAAAGTATTAGTCAAAGAGTTGCAAAGCTTAGGTATTGAAGTAGCTCCCCAAAACGTCAAAGAAATTGCTGAAGCAACTGGAGATGAGATTGAAGAAGGTAAAGAAGTGGTCGAAGGTGAACAAATTGCCCAAGAAATGGGTGCAACAGTCAGCATTGAAGGAGTTGATTCAGATGAAGGGGGCGTTGAAATAAAAACAGTTGAAGAATTAGCGGGCGCGGGAGAAGAAGAAGAACCATTGGCAGCTGAAGCCAGTGAAGTAGCTGAGGTTGACTTTACTCCTGGAAATGACGAAAATATCGACGAAGAAGCATTAGCTGATCAATTTGCAGCCAAGGGTGGAGAGTCCGAGGAAGAGGAGGAAGCTTAATTATGAATAACAATTTAGTAGATTTTGAATCATTAAAAGTATCGATCGCTTCATCTGATACCATTAGAAGTTGGTCATTTGGGGAAGTAACACGTCCTGAAACTATTAATTATCGAACACTTAAGGCTGAGAAAGACGGTTTATTTGCCGAAAATATTTTTGGTCCAACCAAAGATTGGGAATGTTATTGCGGAAAGTATAAAAGGATCCGCTATCGAGGTGTTATCTGTGATAAATGTGGTGTAGAGGTAACCCAAAGCAAAGTCAGACGGGAACGAATGGGTCACATTACCCTAGCTTCTCCAGTGGCTCATATTTGGTTTGTAAAAGGAGCTCCCAGTAAATTATCGTTAATTCTTGATTTAACGATGAAAAACCTAGAGGCAGTAATTTATTTTGCTTCATATTTAGTAATCTCAATTGATGAAGAAGGTAAGAAGACTGCTTTAGAAAATCTAGAGAAACAACTTGCGGAAAAAAGTGAAGAAGTAAAACTTAACTTAGAAAAAACCATTGAAGCCAAAGAAAAAGAAGTTGAGGCAGAACTAAAAGAAAGTAAGAAAAAAAATACCTCTGGAGATGAAAAGTTTGAGTTAGCAGCTTCCGAGAGACAACTTCAAAATCGACAGGAGATTGCGAAACTCCGAGATCAAAATCAAGTTGAATTATCTCAGCTTGAAAGTATCTATAAAACCGTAGCTGATCTGACAAAGAGTATGAATCCAATGAAGCTTTTGTCTGAGGATGAATATTTTAAGCTTGACGAATATGGTGTAGCTGACTTTATTAAAGTTGGAATGGGAGCTGAAGCGTTATTAGAAGTTCTTCGCACAATTGATCTCGATAAATTAGCCGCTGAACTTCGAGTTGAGGTCGCAAAATCAACTGGTCAGCGACATATTAAAGCAACTAAGAGATTACGTTTAGTTGAGGGAATGCGTCATTCAAAAATGGATCCTGGTTCGATGGTGTTGACTATTTTACCGGTTCTACCACCTGATTTACGGCCGATGGTGCAACTTCCGGGAGGTCGATTTGCGACTTCAGATTTAAATGACCTTTATAGAAGAGTTATTAATCGAAATAACCGATTAAAGCGCCTGATTGATTTGGGGGCACCAGAAATTATTTTGCGAAATGAAAAAAGAATGCTGCAGGAAGCGGTAGATTCTTTGGTTGATACTTCCTCTCGAACAACAAGAAGAACCACTGGCCACCAACTTCGATCTTTATCTGACATGCTTCGAGGAAAACAAGGTCGATTCAGACAGAACTTACTTGGAAAACGGGTCGATTATTCCGGACGATCAGTTATTATTGTTGGACCAAAACTAAAGTTGCATCAAGTTGGATTGCCAAAAGAGATGGCTTTGGAGATGTTTAAACCTTTTGTGTTGCGAGAAGTTATCTCTCGAGGACTTGCTTCAAATGTAAAAGGTGCCAAGAATGTTCTCGAATTTAGACCCCCTGAGGTCTGGGATATTTTAGAAGAAGTTATTAAAGATCATCCAGTCCTTATAAACCGAGCGCCAACGTTACATAGATTGGGTATTCAAGCTTTTTATCCGATTCTTATTGATGGGAATGCAATTCAGATCCATCCTTGTATCTGTGCTGGATTTAATGCTGATTTCGACGGAGACCAAATGGCGGTTCACGTTCCCTTGTCAGATAAAGCAATTGAAGAAGCTAAAGTTTTAATGATGGCGAAGGAAAATATTCTAAGACCTTCAAATTCAGCTCCTATCAACGTTCCAAACCGAGAGATGGCTTTGGGCTCTTACTTTGTGACCTTTATTGATAAATCGATGCCGGTCTCCGAGAGTATCTACTCAAAAGAAGAAGCTATTTTAGCCTATCAAACGGGGAGTCTAAGACTCCGTCAATTAATTAAATACCGTCTTAATGGTGAGATTATTGAAACGACGGTTGGTCGAATATTATTTAATAACTTCTTACCAATTGAACTACAATTTGTAAACGAATCAATTAATGCTTCGGGAATTGCCAAAATTGTTATGAAAGCCTTTAAAACCTTCTCCAAAGACGACGTCGCTAAACTAATTGATGATATTAAAGATTTTGGTTTCTGGGGAGCAACTATTTCCGGTTTGTCAGTAGGAATTTTTGATAACCGAATTATTCCAGAAAAAGCCCTTTTGATTGGTCAAGGTGATAAAGAGATCGCTGAAATTGAAGATAATTTAGAAAAAGGACTCATCACCAACGAAGAAAGAAGAGCTCTTTCACAAGAAGTTTGGACTCGTATTGGAGATGAAATCGTCAGAAAAACTTTTAGTGCTATTGAATATGATAATCCGATTCAAATCATTATTCAGTCTGGGGGAGCTCGAGCTACAATGGCTCAGATCGCTCAAACTGCAGGTATGCGAGGATTCTCAGTGGACCCAACCGGAAAAATCGTTGAACTTCCGACAAAATCAAATTATCGTGAAGGATTAGGGGTATTCGAATACTTCACTTCTTGTCGAGGTGCTCGTAAAGGTGTTGCCGACCGAGCTATTCGAACTGCCGATGCTGGATATTTGACCAGAAGATTAGTTGATGTATCTCACGATATGATTATCCGCATGGAGGATTGTCAGACCAAAAATGGCTTATTACTACCAATTATTCATGACAATTTAGCTTCGAATAGCACTCGGTTGTTAGGTCGAAAAGTTATTGATAAAATAGTTGATCCGAAAACCAAAAAAGTTATTGTCCCCGAAGGTGGCTATATTGAGGATGAAGAAGTTGAAGCTATTACCAAAAGTGAGATCGATGAAGTAGTAGTTCGTTCAGCTCCCACTTGTCAGTCAAAATATGGACTTTGTTCAGCCTGTTATGGTTTAGATCTATCTAATCGAAAGCCAGTTGAATTAGGTTCTCCAGTTGGGGTAACTGCGGCGCAAGCTATTGGAGAGCCAGGAACTCAGTTGACCATGAGAACATTCCACTCGGGGGGTGTTGTTGGTGTTGATATTACACAGGGTCTCCCTCGGGTTGAAGAATTATTTGAAGCGCGAACTCCAAAATCAACTAGTCCTATTTCTGAAATTGCTGGTAAAGTTTCGATTGTCGAATCTGATCAGGGTCGAATTGTTCGAATTCGAACAACTTCAAAACCTCACGAGGAGCGAGAATATTTGATCTCACTAGCTGCTGAATTGTTAGTAGAAGATGGGGATTTAATTGCGGCTGGGACGCAACTTGCTACCGGACACTTAGATATTCGAGAAGTATTACGAATTAAGGGTCTTCGTGAAGCCCAAAGATACATTGTCGATCAGGCCAAAGAGGTTTATGAGTCCCAAGGTGTACACATTAACGAAAAGCACTTCGAAGTCATTGTTCGTAAAATGTCAGACAAAGTTAGAGTTGAATCTCAAGGAGATACAGTACTCCTTCCGGGTGAGGTAGTTGATCGAAATCGTTTTGAAGAAGAGAATATTAAAATCTTAGCTGAAGGTGGCGAACCTGCTACTGCTGGAGTAATTATTTTGGGTATAACCAGGGCTTCATTACAAACAGATAGTTTCCTATCTGCAGCTTCATTCCAAGAGACCACCACTGTTTTGGCCGACGCTGCGGCTTCTGGAAAAGTCGATCGGTTGCTTGGACTGAAGGAAAATGTTATCATTGGCCGACTTATACCTACGAGCTCAGATCGAGCCCAACTTGATATAGTAAAGTAGGGAGATAAGTTAGGTTGATCTCTTGATTTTGAGTCAAGAGATAGTAATCAAACTATATGTTTGGTGAAGAACGTTTAAATGGATATTCTATTATCCCTTCGTATCTTCATCGATAAGTCAAAAATCAAAATTTAAATATATGCCGACAATAAGCAGAGCTTGAAGTAGGCTTTGCAATTGGAAATAATAATAACGTATGCCTACTATAAATCAATTAGTCCGTAAAGGACGCAATAAAAAAACTAAAAAAACTCGGGTAACCGGTTTACGGAAGTCATATAACGCCAAAGATCGAAAATATAACAGCTATTTTTCACCTCAAAAAAGAGGCGTAGTTACTTTAGTAAAGACTATGACACCGAAAAAGCCAAATTCAGCTTTGCGGAAAGTGGCCAGAGTCAGACTTTCAAATCGTTCGGAAGTTACCGCCTATATTCAAGGTGAAGGTCACGACTTAGCTGAACACGGAATTGTTTTAGTTCGAGGGGGCCGGGTAAAAGATTTAGTGGGAGTAAAATATCATTTAGTTCGTGGGAAATATGATTTAGGCGGAGTTGGCAAAAGACAATCTTCACGGTCTAAATATGGAAGTAAACAAGGAGGAGCAACTGCTAAAGCCTAGTAAGCTTTCAGCGAGTTAGCTGTTAGCAATTTAGGAACTAAGGCCTAATTCGCTAGTTAGCTAATAACTAAATTTATGAGAACAGGGAGAGCACCGAAAAGAATAATTAAACCAGATCCACTTTATAATTCAAAAGTGGTCACCAAACTTGTCAATCGAATTATGTACGATGGCAAAAAAAGTGTGGCCTTAAGCTTAGTTTATAAAGCTTTTGATGAGATTGAGAAACAGGGCAAAAAACCAATGGCAACGTTGGATGCCGCTTTAGCTAATATTTCTCCTCGAATGGAAGTCCGCCCCCGAAGAGTTGGTGGAGCATCGTATCAGGTTCCAGTTGAGGTTCGAGGGGAAAGACGGGAGTCATTGGCACTTCGTTGGTTAGTGGCCGCGGCTCGTTCACGATCCAATAAAGAATTTAAATCATTTGATAAAAAACTAGCTAATGAATTAATTGCTGCTTCAGAAGGTCAGGGAGCTGCAGTGAAGAAGAAAGAAGATACTCTAAGAGCCGCCGAAGCAAACAAAGCCTTCTCTCACTTCCGTTGGTAAGTTACAATAAAGTTGCTAATGAAACAAATCAACCAACGAGGAGTCATCTATTTATCGGTTATTGTAATTATTATTTTTGCAGTGGCGGTGGGTAGTTTTTTTGCGGGAAAATATTTTCAATCTCATTCTTCACTTGTGGTTGCGCCAAGTGTGATGCCGGTAGTTACAAATATCCCCCAAATTACCCAGGAATCTGGGATTTCAAATATACCCAGTGCAACTCTTAACCCTCAGTCCACACCAATCTCTAAAAAGCAATCGATTGAAATCAAGCAAGAGGGAAATCTGAAAACCTATAAAGATAACAATCGAAAATTTTCTTTCAGCTTTGGGAATAGCTTAAGCTTTAATACTTCTATACAAGATGAAATGTTCGCTCAATTTCTAGAATTTCAACCGGGGATTGGTAATGCAGCTAGAATGGTAATGCAAATTTTTCCTAATCCTCAAAACTCGAGTCTGGAGGAGGTAATTAAACGAGAAAATCTTCTTAGTTACAATCCTTTAGGTCCAAAGTATGAGTATTTTAAAATTCAAGGCAGAGAAGCGGTTAAATTAACAAAAGTTATGACCCAGACCGAACTTTGTAATGATGGGGAAGGCACGACTAAAAATCGGATATTTTACTTTTTAGTCAAAGGGGAGGGGTTTGTCGTCGAAATTCACCCAAATGAGACTTGTGACTCCTTTAAAAAAGATTGGTTTGAAATCGTCCCCTCTTCATTTCGGTTTCTTTAAGATAGGATGAGTAAACGAAAAAAATGGTAACTATTATTTTTGAGTCACACGGCACTACATTTGATAATGAAGATCATGTTTCTTCCGGACATTTTGATGTTGATCTCTCCCCTCTTGGTGAGAAACAATCAGTGGAGTTAGGACAACGTTACAAAGAGCAGACATTTGAGGCAATTTTTTGTTCCGATTTAAAACGATCTTACAATAGTGCGCAGTTAGCTTTTGGTAAAAAATTCCCTATAATTAAAGACCCCAGGCTTCGGGAATGTGATTATGGAGAATTAACTCGGCATGCAAGTTCGGAAGTTGATGCTGAAAAGATTAAGCATATTGATACGCCTTTTGAAAAAGGTGAAAGTTATCAACAAACAACTGATCTAATGAAGGAATTTTTATCAAGTTTATTAAAGATGTACGAGGGAAAAAGAATCATGATCATTGGCCATCGAGCCACCCAATATGCCTTAGAACACTTAATCTTAGGTAAACCTTTAGAAGAAGTTATTCCTGCCCCTTGGAAATGGCAACCTGGTTGGGAATATCAACTGACCACTCTCCCCTAGCGGAAAATCCAATTAGCCAGCTCGCTTCACGATTGACTTTTTGATCCAAAAACCTTAAGATTAACAGCGAAATGACTCTCCACTAATTTGGGGAGCATTTTTTTTAAGGAACAATAGATATGGATGAACTAAAAAAACAAAAGCTAAAAATGTGGCAAGACAAACTTGCAAAACTAGAAGCTGAATATGAATCAATAATGGAACAACGTGGCGAGGCTGCCGCTATGGGCGATTTGCGAGAAAATGCTGCCTATCAAATGCTGACTGAGCAAGGAGAGGTATTATCTGTTAGAATAAACGAGACTCAAAAGATTATTAAAGAGTTAGAAGAAGGTAAAGGAGAAAAGAAAAAATAACATCTAAGTACTCTAAGTTCTAAACAATTTTTTAAAAGCACCTATGGCTACAACGAAAACGAAACGTGATTTTCCATTAGACCGAATTCGCAATATTGGTATTATTGCCCATATTGACGCGGGGAAAACTACAACTACTGAACGAATTCTATTTTATACTGGTAGAACCTATAAAATTGGTGATATCGATGAAGGAACCACGACCACAGATTGGATGGAGCAGGAAAAAGAGCGGGGGATTACTATTGTCTCAGCAGCTATTACGACTTTTTGGACTCCTAAATCCGGTCCTTTTAAAGATCAAGAGTTCCGAATCAATCTTATTGATACTCCTGGCCACGTTGATTTTACAGTTGAGGTAGAGCGGTCTTTACGAGTGCTTGATGGTGGAGTAATCGTCTTAGATTCAGCCTCTGGAGTTCAATCACAAACGGAAACTGTTTGGCGACAAGCGGATAAATATGGAGTACCGTTAATTGCTTTTTCAAACAAAATGGATGTTTTAGGAGCTGATTTTCTAGGCACTATTCAATCAGCCCGTGATCGACTTGGAGCTAATGCTCTCCCCTATAACTTACCAATAGGTAGCGAAAATAATTTTAAGGGCGTGGTTGATCTTTTGACTCAAAAAGCCATCATTTGGTTAGGTGATGAAACTGGAGCTAAGTTTGTCGAGGAAGAGGTTCCCGCGGATATGGTTGATGAAGTTAAAAAGCACCGGGAAAAACTAGTTGAAGAGATTTGTGCCACGGATGAAGGGCTTTTAGAACGATTCTTAAATGGTGAGGATATTAGTATTGATGATTTAAAGGCGGCGCTTAGAAAAGCAGTTATCTTAAAACAAATTGTTCCAGTTATGGCGGGTTCTTCTCTTCGAAATAAAGGAGTTCAACCAATGCTTGATGCGGTTATGGAATATCTCCCTTCGCCGCAAGATATTCCTTCAATAAAAGGAACCAACCCTAAAACTGGTGAAGAAGAAGAACGTTCAAATACTAAAGAAGCTCCTTTGGGTGCCTTAGCATTTAAAATTCAGATTGATCCTCACGTTGGTCGTTTAACCTATGTTCGAGTTTATTCTGGAACCTTAAAAGCTGGAGCCACTATTTATAACTCCACCAAGCAGGTTAAGGAACGAGTTGGACGAGTGCTTTTGATGCATGCCAATGATCGAGAAGAGGTTGAAGAGGCATATGCCGGAGAAATTGTGGCAGTTGTGGGCTTAAAAGATGCCATTACAGGTGATTCCTTGTGCGATGAAAATCATCCATTAGTTTTGGAATCAATTAACTTTGCTGAACCGGTTATCTCTTTGGCAATTGAGCCTAAAACAAAATCAGATCAAGAGAAATTAGGAATTGCTTTGCAGCGTTTAGCAGAAGAAGATCCAACCTTTAGGGTTAAGTCAAATCCCGAAACTGGTCAAACGATTATTTCTGGAATGGGTGAACTTCATCTAGAGATCATTGTTGATCGAATGAAGCGAGAATTTAAAGTTGAAGCTAACATTGGTGAACCACAAGTAGCGTATCGAGAGACTATTACCAAAGTATCTCACGGAGAAGGAAAATATATTCGTCAGACCGGGGGTAGAGGACAATATGGTCACTGTTTAATCCGAATTGAACCACTGCCTCGTGGTCAGGGTAATGAATTTGTTTCGGAGATCGTTGGAGGAGCAATTCCGCGAGAGTTTATTGGTCCAATTGAAAAAGGTGTTATTGAAAAAGAAGAAACCGGGATTTTGGCAGGCTTCCCAGTGGTTGATATCAAAGTTGCAGTTTATGATGGATCTTTCCATGATGTTGATTCCTCAGAAATGTCCTTTAAAATTGCCGGTTCTTTGGCTTTGACTGATGCCGCTCAGAAAGCTGAGATGATTTTACTCGAGCCAATAATGAAAGTGGAAGTAACTACTCCAGAAGACTTCATGGGAGATTTAATTGGTGATCTATCATCGAAGCGAGCTCAGATTCAGGGAACTGAAAAGAGAGGGAATGCTTCAGTGATTAATGCGCTGGTGCCTTTGGCAGAATTAGGCGGTTATATAACCACCATTCGTTCAATGTCTCAAGGTCGGGCAACTGCTTATATTGAACCAAGTCATTATGAACCAGTTCCGTCTCAGATTACCCAAAAAGTAGTCGCCGCCTCAGGCTTCACTGGTCGCGTTGAACGGTAATTGTAATCCTTCTCTAAAACGTAGAATTGTTGGTCTTCCTTCGGTTAGTGTTGTTGTCAGGTGGTCTTTGGCGAACTGATCACACTCAGTTTCTTCTTGTCGATAGGCTGACGTATCCCACGGTGGTATCTGATAATTTTCAACAATTTTTTTTAGAAAATGTTGCCATTCATGTAAAAAAGTGAAATTGGCTTCAATTGTAGTCAAATCCTTTGTAGTTTGAGTTGCGTCCTTCAGATCTTTTGTCGGTTGAGATATTTTTTCTGGGTTAATAGATATGTTTACTCCTTTATAACGAGTGGTTTTTGTTAGAAATTCAGGAATATCTTTTACTAAGTCCATACTTCCCATCATGCCAGCAGATTTTCTTAATATAACCGCGATATTAAATGGTGGAACCATTAATCTCACTCGATATTGATCTATGGTCTCTGTCCATAGTTCAATCACTTGATCCATATTAACAAAATCCAAATCTGAATTTTGAGTTTTCTCAAATCCCTGGCTGGTTACGGTAATAATCTCTTTAATTTCTCGGGTCATGGTCGAAAGTATAACATAGTATCCTATAGTTGATAAAAGTATCTAAATTCTATATAATTCTCTTATGTTTCGATTTCCAGAAGCGCCCTTTAGTGAAGAAGAAAAAATCATAATACAACAATCTTCGGTATTAGAAATATTGGTGTCTCCTCTGTCTACCATAGCTGAAGTAAGATTGTGGGGAATTAAATTGAAAGATACGATAACTGAGGCTGAAAGGCCGTTAAGAGCAAAATTAGGGGATGCCCCATATGAGATTTTAATGGGTGGATTATTAACTCAGGTTCAAACTTTAGGTTTCCTTGAAGATGATTTGGATTTGTCAGGTAAATTAGGTTTTCTTAAGCCTCTTTTTTTGACTGGATATCAAATCGCAAATGAGCAAAGACTAAATAAAATAGGTCCCAGAATTTCATTGCGAGTACTAAATTTAGGAGCAGTAAAACCACAATATGAGCAGCAATTAATTGAAGGCGGATTTGTTACTGATTATTTAGCAAGTCTAGGATACATGGGTCAGGTATATGGTAATATGCATAAATATGAGGCTATGAAATTAGGACAATCACCAAAAACAATTGAAGATCTCCTAAAAGATTTGGATTTAGGATCTTTCTAACTTAACTCTTGCATTTTTTTTGTGCGTGGTGTAAACTGCTTTTACCAGCTTGAAATGAGCTGGATTATTTTGGCTTATGAGCCTAAATGGTGGTTGACAATTAAAAAACCATCTATTAAACTAACAAAACTAATATGGCAGGAACATTTGACAGATCAAAACCACACGTTAACGTTGGAACCATGGGTCACGTTGATCATGGAAAAACCACTTTAACAGCCGCTATTACCAAAGTTTTAGCTGATAAAGGTATGGCTCAATTTAGAGCCTATGACCAAATTGACAGCGCTCCAGAAGAAAAAGCTCGCGGTATTACTATTAACATTTCTCACCAAGAATACGAAACTGAAAAAAGACATTATGCTCACATCGATATGCCAGGTCACGCTGATTATATTAAAAATATGATCACCGGAGCTGCACAAACAGATGGAGCAATTTTAGTTGTATCTGCTCCAGATGGTCCGATGCCACAAACTCGAGAGCATTTACTTCTTGCTCGTCAGGTTGGAGTTCCAGCAATTGTAGTATTCCTTAACAAAACTGATATGGTTGATGATGCTGAGTTACTTGATTTAGTTGAAGAAGAAGTTAGGGATTTACTTAAAAAATATGAGTATGATCCAAATTCTCCAATTATTCGTGGTTCAGCTAAAAAAGCTTTAGAAGGTGATGCTGAAGGAGTTAAAGCAGTTGAAGATTTAATGAATGCGGTTGATGAATGGATTCCAACTCCTGTTCGTGATAAAGATAAACCATTCTTAATGGCTGTTGAAGATGTTTTCTCAATCAAAGGCCGAGGAACTGTTGTTACCGGAAGAATTGAAAGAGGTGTAGTTAAGATTAACGAAGAAATTGAAATCGTTGGTATTAATCCAACCAAAAAGTCAGTTGTGACTGGTATTGAGATGTTCCACAAATTATTGGATCAAGGAGAGGCTGGAGATAATGCAGGAGTATTACTTCGTGGTATTGAAAAAGATGACGTGGAACGTGGTCAAGTTTTAGCAAAACCAGGTTCAATCACTCCTCATTCAGAATTCGAAGCTGAAATTTATGTTCTTTCTAAAGAAGAAGGTGGAAGACATACACCATTTTTTAAAGGCTATAGACCACAATTCTATATTAGAACTACTGATGTAACTGGAGAAGTGATGCTTCCAGAGGGTGTTGAAATGGCGATGCCAGGAGATTCTACAAATATTAAAGCAAAACTTATTACTCCAATCGCTATGGAAGAAGGTCTTCGATTCGCGATTCGAGAAGGTGGTAAAACAGTCGGTGCCGGCGTGATTACAAAGATCATAGCCTAAAAAGACTTCAAAAACAGGCCAGCAATGGCCTTTTTTTTGTTTAAGGGGTACAATTTGCACATTGAAAGGGAAAGAGAAGCTTGCTAGTGAATTTGCGAATTAGATATTAGAAAACTAACTCGCTAACAACTAACTAGCCGATCAGCTAAATTATGGCTAAAGGTAGAATACGAGTCAGATTAAAATCATATGATCATCGAGTTCTAGATGCTACTTGCGAGCAGCTTCTTGATACAGCCTTACGGACCGGAGCTAAAATAGTTGGTCCAGTCCCTCTTCCCACAAAACGATCAGTTATAACTATCCCCAGAGGTCCATTCGTTGAAAAAAATTCCCAGGAAAGCTTTGAAATAAAAGTTCACAAAAGAGTAATTGATATTATTGAACCAACCGGCAAAACCATTGATTCTTTAATGCATTTAGAACTCCCCGCTGGCGTTGACATTGAAGTAAAAATGTAGTTTTTCCATGACCGCTGAACAGAATCCTCTTGAAGGTTGGAAAGAACGATTTCCGCTACCTGAATCTCTTAGTGATAGTCAGTTTCGTCTTTGGACACTGAGTTTGAGCGAGAGATGGAGAGTTAAATTATCTGAGGAAGTAGTCAGTTGGTATCTTGGTTCAGATTCTCCTGAGCTTTTGTCAGATCAAGTGGATACGTTTTTAGGCGAATTCGCTAAAGCGACAGGAAGGGGACAGTTTAATACAAGACTTTCATCTAAGCAGCATGGATTACTCTTAAGATTAGCGATAGCAGAACAGTTTTATCGTGAGCTATCACCCGATTCCGAATCTGGAGTTTGAATAAAAACCCGGGGATAGAGCCTGGAATTGTTTATTGTATAACAATTTACTCTTGGGTTGCATTTGTGCGTGAGCGTGTGGTAGAATTCCTCTAGATGACCATTTCAAGTGGTTAAGGTTAACATTGTAAAAAAAATTTCAGTAGATCGCGCGTCGGATTTTTAAAAAGATACGGCGATTCCAAAGAAAATTGCTAAGCGAAATACTGAGTGATCACATACCATCTGGTATAGGATCGCTCTTTTTTTTGGAATTAGTTTAACCATACTTAATAAATAGAACTATATCAAAATGATAAATACACTTTTAGGAATTAAAAAACATATGACCTCAGGATATGATGCTCGAGGTAGACGAGTTGGTGCAACCATAATTTCAGTTGAGCCAAATCAGACTATTCAAATTAAAACCATTGAAGGAAAAGATGGGTATTCCGCAGTTCAACTGGGAATCAGTCAGAAAAAAAGCGTTAAAAAACCGCAACTCGGCCATCTTAAAAAAGTAGGGATTGATCAATCCATCCGATGGATGCGTGAAGTTAGATCAAACGAAGAAATGCTAACCGATTTAGAACCTGGCAAAGCTTTAACAGTAGGCCAGGTTTTTTCTGTTGGAGATAGTGTTAAAGTTACTGGAATCTCAAAAGGTAAGGGGTTTCAAGGGGTTGTTAGACGACACGGATTTCATGGTGGACCAAAAACTCATGGACAATCAGATCGTCACCGAGCTCCTGGATCAATTGGTTCTGGTACAACTCCAGGTCGGGTTTACAAAGGTAAAAAAATGGCGGGTCATATGGGAAGTGAGACCATCAGCACATTAGGATTAGAGATTCTTAATATTGATAAAAAAAATCACTTATTAACGATCAAAGGAGCAGTTCCGGGACCTATCGGTGGATTAATCACCATTACTAAAACCGGTAAAATTAAGGGTTATATCGCTCCGCCGGAAGAAAAAGAAGAAGAGGAAGAAGAAGTGGCCTCAGATGTTGAACAAATGAAAGGCGCAACAGAAGAGCAAGTTCAAAATGAAGCTGCGACCAGTGAACTAACAGAAGAAAAAGCCGATTCTGACCAAAGCCAGAATGATGATGGTAACAATAAAGAGGAAAAGCCCGAAGGAGGAGAACCTGAAAATGCCAGCTAAAAAAGAAGTAGTGAAAAAAGTAGCGAAGGTGACTAAGGTAACTAATGAGTCGAAGATAAAAGTTGAAGCAAAGTCATTGTCACCAAAACGAGAAACGAGTAAGCCTGTCCGTCCGACAGGCGGGCGAACTAACGAGTTAACAATCCCCGTCTATTCATTAGTGGGTCAGTCTAGTGGAACGTTAGAATTACCGAAAGAGCTTTTTGGAGTAGCAGTCAATAAGAGTCTTCTGTCTCAAGCAATTCGGGTTTATAGTAACAATGAAAAGAGCCATAATTCTAATACCAAAACTCGAGGTGAAGTTACTGGTTCCACTCGCAAAATTTATCGCCAAAAAGGAACTGGTCGGGCTCGTCATGGTGGTATTACGGCACCGATCTTTGTCGGTGGAGGAATTGCTTTGGGGCCTAAATCGCGAAAAGTAGTTTTAGATTTACCTAAAAAAATGAAACTCGCCGCTTTGGTTGCTTCTCTTTCTCAAAGAGCGAAGGATCAAGAGGTAATGGGTCTGGATATTGAAAAAGTAACTGGTAAAACCAAAGAAATGGCTAATCTAATGAAAGTTTTAGGTAAAAAATCAGTTCTTATTGTTGGTGATGAAAAAACTGCTTTAGCTCCTCGGGCGGTTAGAAATCTAACTGGTGTCTCCTATCAAATGGCTAGTCAAATTAATGTTTATGAGATTATTAGACACAAAAGTTTACTTGTTACCAAAGAGGCGGTTGAATTTCTAAAACAGCGAATTAGTAAAAAAGAAGGAGGAGTCAAAAAAACCAATGCAACATCGTAACGCTGTTATTTTACAACCATTAGTAAATGAGAAATCCACATTGTTGCTGCAACAAGGATTATATACATTTCAAGTTTCTAAAGAAGCAACTAAAGTTCAAATTGAGAGAGTTATCACTGAGCTTTTTAAGGTCGATGTTTTAGCGGTTAAGACAGTAACTATCCCAGCTAAACGAAAATCACAACGTTCCCGTAGAGGCTTTTTCCTTCAAGGTGGTATGAAAAAAGCGATTGTTAAACTTAAAAAAGGTCAAAAAATTGCCATATTTGAACAAGCTTCAGCTCAAACTGAGGAAGTAGAAGTGGTTAGTGCCGAAGGAGAGAGTTTAGGAAAAGTTACCGAAAAAAAGAGTCTCTTAAGAGGAACGAAAGTTAGAGTTGAAAAAATTGCGAGTGAAGAGAGTCAAGAGTCTAGCAAAAAAAACAAGAAAGGAGATAGCAAATAGCAATTGGCGAACTAGCGAATTAGGTATTAGAAAACTAACTCGCTGACAGCTAATTAGCTAACTAACTAACTAGTATTATGCCTCTTATACAGTACGCTGAAAAAACTAGAACCAGAAGATTTATGTCGCATATGACTAAATCAAAAAAGAATCTGACTTCTCCAAAGAGTCTTAAAGTAATTTTAAAGAAGCACTCTGGTCGAAATGGGACTGGCCGAATAACTGTTAGACATCAAGGAGGCAGAGAAAAGCGTTATTATCGTCTGATTGATTTCAAACGAAACAAATTTGGTGTATCGGGAACAGTTGAGGCTATTGAATATGATCCAAATCGAAATGTTGAGATAGCCTTAATAAGTTATTCTGATGGTGAGAAACGATTCATGCTTTTGCCAAAAGGTTTAAAGATTAAAGATGAGGTGGTCGCGAATGAGCGAGCAGAAGTTCGGGTTGGGAATGCCATGAAATTAAAGAGTATGCCAGTCGGTACAGTTATTCATAATGTCGAGCTTATTCCCGGTAAAGGTGGACAATTAGGGCGAAGTGCGGGGACGGGACTCACCATTCAATCGAAAGAATCTGGATACGCACACTTGAAAATGCCGAGTGGTGAGATTAGAATGGTAAGTCTTGAGGCTATGGGTACGGTTGGAAGCTTGGGAAATGAAGAGTATAAGAACATGGTTTTTGGCAAAGCCGGCAGAAAGCGTCATATGGGTATTAGACCAGGAGTTCGTGGTGTTGCTCAAGATCCACGGTCTCATGCACATGGAGGAGGAGAAGCAAAAAGTGGTGTTGGTCGTAAGAAACCGATGACTAAATATGGTAAACCAGCAGTTGGGAAAACCAGAAAAAGAAATAAATGGACCAGTAAATATATTTTAAAAAGGAGAACTAGATAGTTAATCGGTGAATCGGATCACTGGTTAATCAGAGAAACTGATTAACTGATTCACTAATCAACTAATTAACAAAACATATGGGAAGAAGCTCGTATAAAGGACCATACATAGACGAGAAGTTATTAAAAAAAGTCATGGCTCAAAAAGCACCAGGTGGTGCAAAAAGTGCCATTAAAACTTGGGCCCGAAGGTCACAAATTCCACCAGAATTTGTTGGACACACGTTTTTGGTACATCAAGGAAAGAATTTTATTTCAGTTTATGTGTCAGAACCAATGGTAGGACATCGATTAGGAGAATTTGCACCAACCAGAACCTTTAAAGGTCACGGAAAGGTAACTGAGAAAAGCTCAGCAAAAACATAATGGAATATATTGCAATACAAAAATATATTGGATCATCGCCTCGTAAATTGAGACTTGTGGCTAGAATGGCGCGAAAGATGGAACCGCACCAAGCTTTGGAGATGTTATCGTTTACAAACAAAGCGGCAGCTCCATTACTGGCTAAAGCGATTAAGACTGCTGTGGCAAATGCTAAAGCCGCTCCGGTCGTTCAGATTAAAGCTATTGAAATAAACGAAGGACCAAGATTAAAAAGAATGTTAGTCGGAACAGCAGGAAGAGGCCGTGGGAGACCGTTTAAAAGAAGATTAAGTCATATAAAAGTGGTATTAACGGATGAGGTATCAAATGCAGGAAAGATATCAAAAGTATCAAAGGTAAAGGAATCTAAGTCACAGGTAGTTAATGAATCTGAAGTTAAAGTAGCAGCTGTTGAAGAAAAAACAGACGCAAAAAAGAAAGGAGAGAAAAAAACTGGTAGTAAGTAGCTTGTTTCTGGTAGCTGGTAACAAACCAGTGACCAGTTACTAGTAACCAGTAACTAGAGAAAATGGGCCAAAAGATACATCCAGTAGGATTTAGATTAGGAGTTAATATTCCTTGGGAATCTCGGTGGTTTGCACCAACCCGAAAATATAGTTTGCTTTTATTAGAAGATATTAAAATTAGACAATTTTTGATGAAAAAACTACGACCGGCTGGGATTACGAAGATCGAAATTGAGCGTGCGGTTAATAAAACTAAACTAATTATTTATGTAGCCAGACCAGGTGTTTTAATTGGTCGAGGTGGTCAGGGATTACTGGAGCTTAAAAAATTATTAATGAAAATGCTAGGTCTTAAAGAAGAAAATAATTTAGAAATTGCTCCAATGGATATTAAGGCTCCTGACTTAAATGCCTATTTAGTAGCCCAAAATATAGCTGATCAATTAATTCGTCGTATGCCAGCGGCTCGAGTTATGAATCAAACTCTGGATCGAGTTATGCACGCTGGAGCAAAGGGTGTAAAAGTAGTTCTTGCAGGCAGAATTGGTGGTGCTGAAATTGCCCGACGTGAATCTAAGTTTTTGGGTTCCGTTCCATTGCACACAATTCGAGCAGCGATTGACTTTGCAACCTACCCGGCTTTAACGAAATCAGGATACATTGGAGTAAAGGTTTGGATTAATCGAGGGGAGGCAAAGATTTAAAATGGCACTTTTAGTTCCGAAACGAGTTAAATACCGAAAAGCTTTTCGAGGTCGAAGAAAAGGTCTTGCCACTCGGGGAAACGAGTTGTCTTTCGGCATATTTGGTTTAAAAACTGAAGAACCAGGTTGGATCTCAGCGCGTCAGATTGAGGCAGCAAGACGAGCAATGACTCGATTTACGCAACGTGGTGGTCGTATTTGGATTCGGATTTTTCCGGATAAACCAATTACTAAACATCCAGCTGAATCTCGAATGGGTTCAGGTAAAGGTGATGTAGTCGGATATGTGGCAGTGGTTAGGCCAGGAAATGTGCTATTTGAGATGGGAGCCGTTACGGAAACGATTGCCAGAGAAGCAATGAGGCTCGCATCACACAAATTACCAATTAAAACCAGATTTTTAATAAAATAGTATGAAAAAAAATCAATTACAAGAAATAAAAATATTAGAAACCGCAGCACTCTTAAAAAAAGCTGAAGATTTGAGAATTCAAATTAGTGGTTTTGTAATGGACAAACATATGAATAAATTAGCTGATTTAAAAGTAATGGGAAAAACGAGAAAAGATCTGGCTCAAATACTTACTATTGTTGGACAGAAAGAAGCGATCGATAAGTTGGAGAAAGCATCACAAAAAGAGTCTGATGAGTCAAAGGATAAAAAGAAAGGAGATAGCAAATAGCGATTGGCGAACTAGCGAATTAACAACAGAAAACTAATTCACTAATTAACCACTTCACTAATTCACTAAATACATGGTAGGCAGAGTAGTATCAACAAAAATGCAAAAGACTGCGGTTGTTCTGGTCGAATCAAAAAAGGTGCATCCGTTGTATGGAAAACGCTATTCCTGGAGTAAAAAATACTTAGCTGATGATGAGATGGGTGTTAAGGAAGGCGATATTGTTGAGATTGTAAAAATACGACCAATCTCCAAAAGAAAACATTGGAAAGTAACTAAAGTTATTGGCCGAGATATTGTGGCCATGGAAACTGAAGAGCTTAAAGAAGATGCAGCTGAAGCCATTGCCGAAGTAATGCCTGAAGAGGAAGAAGTACAAAGTGAATTAGTGGATCAGCGAACTAGTGAATTAGAAGAACAAAAAACAGTAGCAGCGATGGACGAAGAGCCAAAAGTTGAAAAAGTAAAAGAAGAGAAGGTTAAAAAGGCTCCTCGAGCGAAGAAAGGAGACGGTAAATAGCGATTGGCGAACTAGCGAATTAGTAATTAAAAAACTAAACGCTAAACCCTTAACGCTAAACCCTAATCAACATGGTACAGCATAGAAGTTATTTAAAAGTAGCTGATAATTGTGGGGCGAAGGCCTTTATGGTAATTCAACCGTTGGGTGGCTCGGGAAAGAAAAAAGCCAAACTAGGGGAATTAATGGTGGCAGTAGTGAAAGGTGCTGACCCTAACGGGCAGGTTAAAGATGGTGAAGTTTTGAAAGTAGTTTTGGTTAGACAGCGAAAAGAAATGAGACGGAGCGATGGGAGTTATATTAAATTTGACGAAAATGCGGCTGTGGCAGTTGATAAAGATGGGAACTTACGGGCTACTCGGATTTTTGGTCCCATTGCCCGGGAAGTAAGAGATGCAGGATATAGCAAAATTGTCTCGTTAGCAAGGGAGGTTTGGTAGGAAATATATGAATAAACTTAAAAAAGGTGATCAAGTTCAAGTTCAATTAGGTAAAGACCGAGGTAAAAACGGCACGATTGAACATGTCTATGTCAAAGACGGTAAAGCGCTGATTTCAGGGATAAATCTAGTGAAACGTCATGTTCGCAAGATGCAAGGTATGGAAGGTGGTATTATTGAGATCCCCAAACCAGTTAATTTATCAAATATTGCTTTAGTTTGTCCAAATTGCAAAAAGTTAACTCGAATTGGGTTTTTGATTACTGATACCGGAAAAGTCAGGGTATGCAAGAAATGCCAAAAGGAGATTAAATAATGAATCGTTTAAAACAAAAGTATACTGATGAGGTTAAAAAAACCTTACAGGATGAATTTACTATTAAGAATATTATGTCAGTACCAAAATTAAATAAAGTTGTGGTAAATATTGGAGTCGCTGAAGCCAAAGATAGCGATTCAGTGCTCGAAAAATCATTAGCGAACTTAACTTCGGTTTCAGGTCAAAAACCAGTAGTTACCAAAGCGAAGAAATCTATTGCCGCTTTTAAACTAACTGAAGGGCAGTCAATTGGAATGAAAGTAACCTTACGAGGCGAGCGAATGTACGCATTTTTGGATAAGCTTATTAATATTGTTTTACCAAAAGTGAGAGATTTTCGGGGTGTTCCAAATAACTCCTTTGATTCTCAGGGAAATTATAATTTGGGACTTCGAGAGCAAACGATATTTCCGGAAGTTGATTATAAGAATGTAGATAGAATTAGAGGATTACAAATAACAATCAATACAAGTGCGAAAGATAATGAACAAGGAAGGAGACTATTAGAGCTTTTAGGAATGCCCTTTACAAAGGTAGCTTAAAGAATAAAAGCGAACTAGCGAATTGGCGAATCAGGAAACGACCTAACCGCTAACAGCTAATTCACTAGTCAACTAAAATATATGGCCAAGAAATCTAATGTGGTAAAAACAAAAGTTAAATTCAAAGTTCAAGAAAAAAGTCGCTGCTTGAACTGTGGCAGAAGTAGAGCTTTTATTCGTCGTTTTGGAGTTTGTCGTATTTGTTTTAGAGAATTTGTTTATAAAGGATATTTACCAGGTGTTAAAAAAGCTAGTTGGTAAAAGAAAGGAAAAAGTATAATTTAAAATTCGAAATTTGAAATTTAAAAAGAACTTTTCAAATTAAAAATTTTAAATTAAAAATTAATCTATGGATATTGTTGCAGATAGTTTAATTAGAATAAAAAATAGTTATATGTCATTTAAAGATATGGTTATTTTGCCGTACTCAAAATTAGTGTTAGCTATTTGTGCGGTGTTGGAAAAAGAGGGTTATATTGAATCATATAAAGAAGAAAAGGATCAGAAAAATCCAAATATTACGCGGATTTTAGTTCAATTGAAATATGTCGATAAAAAGGCTGCTATTACGGGAATTAAAAGAGTTTCTAAACCAGGACTACGAGTTTATAAAGGTAAAAGTGCGTTACCATTCGTTCTCAATGGACTGGGTATCGCTCTTATTTCCACTCCTAAGGGGGTAATGACCGATAAACAAGCCAGAAAGGTGGGCCTCGGAGGTGAAGTGATGGCTCATGTTTGGTAAAAGTATATGAGTAGAGTAGGACAAGTACCAATTACTATTCCAAATACAGTTGAAGTAACTTTTGAAGGTGATACTATTTCGATCAAAGGACCGAAAGGCAATCTTCAAGCTGTTCTTCACCCTTCAGTAAAAGTGGAGCAGGAAGATAAAATGTTAGTTATAAAAAGAAAAAAAGAAAATCAAATAGGAAAGAGTATGCATGGAACGTTACGGACAGTACTACAGAATATGGTAGTTGGAGTAACTGATGGGTGGACTAAAGGACTTGAAATGGTTGGTGTTGGATACCGAGCGCAAGGTGGAGGAGAAACAATTACCTTAAATGTTGGATTTTCTCATCCGGTTCAAATTAAGGCACCTGAAGGAATCAGCTTTGCAATATCGGATAATACCAAGATCTCAGTTAGTGGTATCGATAAAATTTTAGTAGGACAGATTGCGGCCAATATCAGAGCGGTTAAACCACCTGAGGTGTACAAAGGAAAAGGTATCCGATACGTGGGTGAGTATGTGAGGCGAAAAGCTGGTAAAGCTGGAAAGGCTGGAGCTAAATAGTTAATTAGTGAACTAGTTAATCAGATAATCTGACTAACTAATTAACCAATTAACCAATTAACTAAATATATGTTTAAAATAAAACGACAGCATCGACATAAAAGAGTTAGAAAAACCATTACTGGAACTATGGAACGTCCTAGAGTTGCCGTTTTTCGTTCAACCCAACACATATATGCTCAGATCATTAATGATACTGAACATAAAACGTTGGTTTCAGAATCAGATTTAAAACTGGAAAAAGGCACTAAAAAAGAAAAAGCAGTTTTAGTGGGTGAAAATCTAGCCAAAAAAGCTTTGAGCGCTAAAATTAAAAAAGTTGTTTTTGATAGAGGTGGCATCAAATATCACGGAAGAGTCGCTTCTTTAGCTGAAGGATTAAGAAAGGGAGGATTAGAATTTTAAATATGGAACCAAGACGAGATAATCGACAATTTAATAGAGAACCATCAGAATTTTTTGAAAAAGTAGTTCAAGTCAATCGGGTTTCTAAAAAAACTAAAGGTGGAGATAAAAGATCTTTATCAGTCTTAATTGTGGTGGGTGATCGAAAAGGCCGAGTTGGTGTTGGGCTTGGAAAAGCCGCGGATGTTCAATCGGCGGTTCGGAAAGCAACTCTTTATGCGAAACGCCATTTAATAGTCGTTCCTTTAAAAGAAGGACGAACTATTACTCACGAGATTTATATTAAAGAAGGAGCTGCTAAAGTATTATTAAAACCAGCCCGAGAAGGAACTGGAGTGATCGCTGGTGGCCCAGTTCGGGTAGTTGTCGAAGCTGCTGGGATTCGAGATATTGTTTCTAAAACTTTAGGTACTAAAAATAAGGCCTCCAATGTTTATGCTGCATTAAAAGCATTAAGTTCATTAAAGCCTTTTAAGGAGCATAATTCGGTAGAGGTAAAAGGTGAAGAGAAAGAAGCCCATAACGACAAGGGATCACGTCAAACGTCACCTAAAACTGAAACGGGCATTATTACTGACAAACCTAAGCGAAAAACTACTTCTAAAAAGGAGACTAAGTAAATGCAATTAAATGAATTAAACAAACATATCCAAAAAAGCCGAAAGCGTCTTGGACGCGGTATTGGTTCAGGGCGGGGTAAAACTTCAGGAAGAGGTATGAAAGGGCAAAAAGCCAGAGGTAAAATACCCGCTGCTTTCGTTGGTGGAAGTTTGCCTCTTTATAAAAAATTACCCTATAGAAGAGGGTGGGGAAATCGACAAGTCTCTAGTAAACATGTATTAATTAAAACATCCCAGTTAAGCAATTTTAAAAATAATGCGGTGATCTCGACTCAAACACTTATAGAAAGTGGTTTAGTAACCTCTTCTGAAGCTTCTAAAAAAGGTGTTAAAATAACCGCAGATACAGCTTTAGCAAATAGTCTAAAAGTTGAAGTTTCAGTCACTAAGAAAGCCCAAGAATTTATCGAAACAGCCGGTGGGGTTGTAATGTCTAAATGAATAGTATAATTAAGCCTTTTATTAACGCCTTTCACATACCTGAACTCCGACGAAAACTTCTGATTACGGCTTTAATTTTAATCATCTTTCGAGTTGTTGCCCACATTCCCTTAGGGGGTATTAATACAGCCGGATTAAAAAGCTTATTTGCGGGTAATGAACTTTTAGGATTACTCGATATTTTTTCAGGTGGAACCTTAGCTAACTTTTCGGTTATTGCTTTAGGATTAAATCCCTATATTAATGCCTCAATTATTATTCAACTCTTAACTATTGTTTTTCCTAAATTAGAGGCCCTTTCTAAAGAGGGAGAATATGGGAGGCAAAAAATCACTCAATATACTAGATATTTAACGGTTCCATTAGCCGTTTTACAATCGGTTGGAATGTTTACCTTACTGCGAAATCAAGGTTTAGTTGAAGTTGGAAGCCCGATTCAGATTTTAGCTATTATTATTGGTATGACCGCGGGGACGCTATTTTTAATGTGGTTGGGTGAATTACTGACCGAGTATGGTATTGGAAATGGGATCTCGTTGCTTATTTTTGCCGGTATTGTAGCCAGAGCTCCAGTAATGCTTTTTCAAACGGCTTCAGTAGCTGAACAACAACAAGCTCTGACATTTTTGATTTTTGCGGCGATTGCTATTTTTATAACCGCGGCAATTGTCTTTGTAAATGAAGGACGCCGTCAAATAGCTGTTCAATATGCGAGACGATTTAGTGGAGAAAGATCACTTAGTCCAGTTAAAACCTATCTGCCATTACGAGTAAATCAAGCGGGTGTTATTCCGATTATTTTTGCGGTTTCTTTAGTATTTATCCCTTCAATAGGTTCTCAATTTTTAACTCGGATGCCAAACCCAATGCTACAAAATATTGGTCGGTTTTTAGGAGCCAATTTTCAACCCACTGGAGTCGCCTATAATTTAACGTATTTTTTACTGGTTCTGGGTTTTACCTATTTTTATACTGCTGTAATTTTTAATCCCACCAAAATTGCCGATGAAATAAAAAAATATGGCGGTTTTATTCCCGGGATTAGACCAGGTACGGCCACCGCTAATTATTTAAACTATGTTTTATTACGGATTACTTTAGCAGGTGCGGTCTTTTTGGGATTGATTGCGATTTTACCTTCAATTCTATCTCAAGTTACTAATACCCCAACTTTAGTCATTGGTGGAACTTCCCTTTTGATTGTTGTTTCGGTTATTTTGGATACCGCAAAGCAATTTGAAAGTAAGTTGATTGAACGTAACTACGATAAGTTTTTAACTAGGTGATGAATCAGAAAAGATTCGCGAGAAGGATATTGTTAATTGGCCTTCCCGGAAGCGGTAAAACTTCACATGCTGAGCATTTAGCTATTGGGTTAGGATTAACACTCATAAAAACCAGTACTATGTTACGTCAAGCTTTTTTAGAAGGTCACCAACACGCAGATATTATTAAAAAAGCCATGGATCAAGGAGATCTCGTTGAGAACCAAATAGTGGCTGAGATTGTTGCAAACTTTATCAAAAGGAATGGTAAAAAAGGTTTTGTAGTTGATGGGTATCCCAGAACTGTCGAACAGTTAAAATTTTTTAACCCTCAGTTTGAAAAAGTTATTTATCTTAACCTCTTAAAAAGTGAAGCTGAAAAACGATTATTAAAAAGAGGTCGTGAAGATGACTCTCCGAAACTAATAAAAAAAAGATTACTAGTTCAAGGACGAGAGATTAATGGCTTAAAGAACTATTATTTACCAATTTGGTCTGAAGTTGATGCCGCCAGACCCATGGAGATAGTGTATAGAGAAATATTTAAGCTAGTTAGCGATTAAGGGATTAGCTGTTAGTTAACTAATTCGCCAATTCGCTATTAGCTAATGAACTAATTATGAGTGTAAAACCGAGAACAAAAGAAGAACTTAAACTGATGCGTTTAAGCGGTGAAATGACTGCTAAAGCGCTCAAAAAGGTTCTTAGTGCAGTAGATGTGGGGGTAGATTTAATCACTTTAGATAAAATTGCCGAGGAGGAGATTAAACGACTCGGTGGTCAGTCTTCATTTAAAACCGTTCCTGGGTATCATTGGACAACCTGTTTAACGATTAATAGCGAGGTGGTGCATGGTATTCCCCGGCCAATTGTTTTAAAAACTGGCGACATTTTAAGTATCGATTTAGGGGCACTTTATCAAGGTTGGCATACTGATGCGGCTTGGAGTGTGGTAGTTGGAAAGGGTAACAGCGATTTTCTAAAATCAGGCCAAAAAGCGCTTTTTGATGGGATTTCTCAGGCAATCAATGGGAAAAAAATTGGTGATATCTCTTCAGCAATACAAAAAGCGATTGAGGGGGGAGGATATTCAGTCGTTCGTTCTCTAGTGGGTCATGGAGTTGGTAAATCATTACATGAAGAACCAGAAATTCCCGGATTTGGGGTGGCTGGAAAAGGCTTAACGTTGGTTACCGGAATGACGATTGCAATCGAGGCAATTTATACTGCTGGAAAGCCTGATGTTGTCTTAGATGAAGATGGTTGGACGATCTCTTCACGAGACAATAGTTTGGGTGGATTATTCGAAATGAGCGTTATTGTCGGTGAAAAAAAAGCGGAAATCTTGACTGATTGGCGGAAATAGTAAACCCTCTCCCTATGGGTTGTGCACTGAGCCTGAGTTTGGTACAATACCCAAAGGCTCAATTTGAGCTAATTGTTTTTTTGGAAAAATATGTTACCTGACACAATAGAAGTAGAGGGAATAGTTTCAGAAGTACTGCCTAACACCTTGTTTCGGGTAACGATTGAGCGGTCTATTGATTTACCAGAGTTAGTTGGCAGAGTGCTTTTATGTCATATATCTGGTAAAATGCGCAGACATTACATTAAGTTGTTAACTGGTGATAAAGTGAAGGTAGAAATGAGCCCAAAATACGATTTAGAAAAAGGAAGAATTACTTTTAGAGGTAAATAATTAAAATGAAAGTTCAAGCAAGTATTAAAACCAGATGTACCGGATGCAGCGTTGTAAAACGTGAAGGAGTATTGTTTGTGGTCTGTGCAAGAGACCCAAAACACAAACAACGACAAGGATAAAAGAAAGGAAAAACAAAAGCGAACTAGCGAATTTGCGGATTATTAATAAAAAACTAATTCACTAATAGCTAATTTACTGATTAACTATTTTATGGCAAGACTAGCGGGAGTAGATTTACCAAATGATAAGCGGGCTGATATTGGACTTACCTATATTTTTGGGATAGGACGATCCAATGTTATTAAACTTTTAGAGACAGCAAAAGTTGATCCAGCAACCAGGATGAAGGATCTGAGTGAAGAAGAAATTGGTCGTTTGGCCAAAGCTTTAGATGAGATTATGGTCGAAGGAGATCTACAGCGAGATATCGCTCAAAATATCAAACGTTTAGAAGAAATTGGCAGTTACCGGGGTTCGAGACACCGCAAAGGTTTACCAACCCGTGGTCAAAGAACAAAATCAAATTCTCGAACCAGACGAGGTAAACGAAAAACAGTGGGTACTGTTAAAAAGGAAACTAAATAATGGCGAAGAAAGTTCAATTAAAATCAACTAAAAAAAAGCAAGTTGCACAACGAACTGTTTCTGCGGGTCGGATGTATGTGACTGCTACTTTTAATAATACCCTCGTGACATTAACTGATTTAGAGGGAAATACCTTGGCTTGGAGTTCCTCAGGTGCTTCTGGATTTAAGGGTGCAAGAAAAGCGACTCCCTTTGCTGCTATTACTGCAGTTGAAAGTGTTGCTGCAAAAGGCAAAGCTGTTGGTTTAGCAAGTGTCGAAGTCTTTATTAAGGGGCCAGGGCCAGGACGAGATGCTGCAATTCGGGCTTTAAAAAGTGCTGGACTTAGTATTACGATGATTGCAGATGTAACACCGGTTCCTCACAACGGACCAAGAGCGAAGAAAAGAAGGAGAGTATAAAAATTAAATTATGAGATACACAGGGCCAAAAAGAAGATTATCAAAAAGAGAAGGTACCGCCCTTTTTGAGAAGGACGTTAAATCATTAGAAAGAAAAGGTGCTGTTCCTCCTGGAATGCGGGGGAACCGAGTTCGTCCAAGAGTTTCAGGATATGGAACCCAACTTCGAGAAAAACAAAAAGCCAAAAGGCTATTTGGGCTTTCAGAACGTCAATTCCGCAAGACTTATGAAGAAGCACTTAAGAAAAAAGGTGCCACAGGTTTAACTCTTTTAGAATTTTTGGAATTAAGACTTGATAATGTGGTTTATCGACTGGGATTTGCAAAATCTCGTCCGGAAGCCCGTCAGATGGTTAATCACGGACATATTAGTGTTGATGGTAAAAAAGTAAATATCCCATCTTTTAGGACTGTTCCGAATTCAGTAGTTGCAATTACAGCTAAATTTGTGGATAATATGCAGGTTAAGAAAAATCTGGAAGAGAACAAAGCAATACCAGAGTGGCTGGATAAAAAGGCAGCTACTGGTAAAATTGTGCGTTTACCAGAACGAGCTGAGATGGAATCGCAGATTACCGAACAGCTAATCGTTGAGTACTACTCTCGATAGAGAGGAAATTAGTTTCACTCGCGGTAGTGCCCTTAAACCTATGACTAAATTTAAAGTAAAAACTGAATCTGAAAATGGTAACACCGCAGTGGTGGCTTTAGAGCCTTTAGAAGCGGGGTATGGGCATACATTAGGAAATAGTTTGCGCCGCTGTTTATTAGGTTCTTTAGAAGGTGCAGCGATAACCTCTGTTAAAATTGTTGGAGCTTCTCACCAATTCTCAACTATTCCGGGTGTAGTGGAAGATGTAATTGAGATAATCCTCAATCTAAAAAAAGTCAGAATCAAAATCTACGGTGATAAACCTATTAAATTGAAGATTACAAAATCTGGCAGTGGAGAGGTTAAAGCGTCAGATATTGATACTCAGGGTGGAGGAGAAATTGTTAATCCAGATTTACACATTGCTTCTCTAACTGATGGGAAAGCCAAATTAAATATGGAAATGACTGCTGAATCCGGTGTGGGATATGCGCCAATTGAAGATCGAAAAAGTGGTGAAATTGGAGTCATTCCAGTTGATGGAATATTTACTCCCATAATGGCTGTTAATTACACGGTTGATCAAACTCGGGTTGGCCGAAAAACTGATTTTGATAAATTGTCAATGGAGATAACGACCGATGGTACGATCACTCCTCTTGAAGCAGTTCAGAAAGCAGCCCAAATTTTAAGTGGTTATTTTAGACAGGTTTATGATCCAGCTGAAGAAGAAGTTGTAGAAGTTCCGGTTACTTCTAGTTTCATGTCGGATGATGTTATGAAATCTTCAATTGAAGAACTTGATCTGCCGGTTCGAATTACTAATGCGCTGAAAGCAATTGAAATTGATACAATTGGAAAACTAACTACTGTTCAACCATCACTCTTAATGAAGGCTAAAAATTTAGGTGCAAAATCATTGACGCTTATTTCCGAAAAGCTTTCAGAGAGGGGGCTGTCTTTAGGTGAGGCATAATGTTTATGGTAAAAAATTGGGACGCAATAAAAATCAACGGACCGCTCTATTTAGAGGGTTAGTTTCTTCACTCTTAATTCAGGAATCTATTCAAACCACAGAACCTAAAGCCAAAGCCATTAAAGGATTAGTTGATAAAATTATTACTCAAGCGAAATCCCCAACTACTAAAAGAATGGTAAGTCAGTTTTTAACTCAGAAAGTTACCCAAGACAAATTATTTAAAGATTTATTACCTAGATTAAAGAATAGAAATTCCGGATACACTTCAATGGTTAGACTTGGTAAAAGACTCGGAGACGGAGCAATGCTAGTTCGAGTCAATCTGCTAGCAGAAGAGGCAAAAGAGAAAGTTTCGAAAGAAACTAAGGTAACTAAGGAGTCTAAAGTTGAGGAGAAAGTAGAATTAGTCGATGCCGAAGTTGTAACCGAACCAACCGAAAAGAAATCTAAGAAGGAAACTAAGAAATGAGTACCAATGTTTTATCACACAAACAAATTCAACGAAACTGGCATTTAATTGATGCTAAAAATAAAATCTTAGGAAGACTCGCAGTTGAGGTGGCGTTAAAAGTGAGTGGTAAATATAAGCCGAATTATGTCCCCTATTTAGATAATGGCGATTTTGTAGTTATTACGAATGCCAAAGATATTAAAGTTACTGGTAAAAAAGCGCTTCAAAAAAAATATGTTCGACATTCAGGATATCCTGGCGGATATAAAGAGGAATCATTTTCGGTTTTAATCAACAGAAGACCAGAAGAAGTAATTCGACATGCCGTAGCCGGGATGCTTCCTAAAAGTAAATTAGGTAAAAAGATGATTACCAAATTGTATGTTTTTGCGGACAACAAACATACGTTTGAGAAACAGTTGGGAATGAAGTCGGAGAAAGAAATCAAATCTAGTGAATCAGTGGATCAGTTAACTAGCAAATTAGAAGAGAAAACAGAAGAAGGAGAAAGTAATGCCTAATCAAAGTGCTACATATCATCAAGCAGTTGGAAGACGAAAAGAAGCTATTGCTAAAGTTCGTTTATTTAAAGGTCAGGGACAACTAACTGTTAATGGGGTTCCGATTTCTGAATATTTTCCGGGAATTATAGCTCAGAAAATTTATCAAAAACCATTTGAAATTACCAAGACTTTAGGTCAATTCAGTGGATCAATCAAAGTTATTGGGGGAGGAAGAGCTGGACAACTGGATGCGGTAATTCATGGGATTGCTCGAACGTTACAAGTAGTTGATAAAGATGCTCATCGGTCAACTTTAAAAACAGCGGGGATGTTAACTCGTGATCCTAGATCAAAAGAGCGACGCAAGTACGGTTTAGCTCACGCTGCCAGAGCCAAAAAACAATCTCCAAAACGATAATCTTTTATTCCTAAATATAATTCTTTATTATCTGAAAATCTTCTTCTAAAGTTTTCTGGAGATTTCTGCGGTATAAAACTGCTGCAGGGTGGTACATTGGGATGATAGTTATTTCTTTTTGGTTCCATTTTATTTTGTGAGGTTTTCCATGGACTTCAGCGATTTTTGCATCGGGTAGAAATTTGGCCAAAGAAAATCTTCCTAATGTTGCAATAACTTTTGGATCCAGGATCTTAATCTGTTCATCTAAATATGGCTCAAACTGTTTAATCTCTAGGGGTTTAGGATCTCTATTTTTAGGAGGGCGATATTGCAGTACGCTTGTGATATATACTTCTTCTCTCGTTAACCCAATACTCTCAATAAGCTCTGATAATAATTTTCCCGCACTACCAATAAATGGTTTACCAGTTAAATCTTCATTTTTCCCCGGAGCTTCACCTAAAAAAAGAACTTTGGGGTCGATCGATCCTTCTCCAAAAACCAGATGAGTGGCAGTATCAGCAAAAGGAAGAGATTTATCAGCCAAAATTTTACTTTTAAGTTCATTTAATAGTTTTAGTTTAGTCATATAAGCGAACTAGCGATTTTGCGAATCAGCTGTTACCCGAAAATTATTTTGCTAATCTCTAACTAGCTAGTTAGCTGGTTTAATTTACAGCTTTCACCCAAATCTCTCCGTCTTAATAATATGTGGATTGAATCCTATCTCGACCAACTGGTCAGCAACTGTTTCTACTAAGGTGGTTCTGCCACAGATATAAATCATTGGCATTTTTTCAAGAAGGTGACTAAAAACTTCGGTCAGCATCTCTCGATCAACTCTTCTTTTAAATCCATCCCAGTTTTCTGGTGGGGTTTGAGTATAGGTAATAATAACTTTTATATTGGGAAATTTTTTTGGAAATTCTTCTAGTTCTTGCTTGTATAAGAGTCTTTGTTGATCTTTAACACTAATTAAAAAAATAATTTCTCTATCATCAGGATGATTAGCAAAGTGACGCAAGATACTTATTAATGGTACCATTCCTGACCCGCCACCAATTAATAGGAGGGGTCCTGGCATTGAGGATTCCCAAATAAAATGTCCACCGATTGGTCCCCGAATCTCAATTTGCTCACCGAGGGGTAATTTATAGAGGTAAGGTGAAACCTCGCCGTCTTCCAAAATCTGTATCCCAAATTCTAGAATCCCTTCTTGTTCAGGTGGGGAGGCAATAGAATAATCTCTCTCGGCTTGATAACCATCTTCTGCAGTTAAGCGAATTGTATAATGTTGTCCGGCAATGTGTTTAATCCAATCGTTAACTTCAAACCTCAGTGATTGTACATCCTCTGCAGCCGGTTTTGATTCCATTAAAGTAGCGACTTTCCAAGAAGCTCTATTATTAGTCATCAAAACTATACCGCTCCTCTTTCCAGGGATCACCATAATTATGATAACCCCTTGTTTCCCAAAACCCAGGTTTATCTTGATTAGTAAATTCAATTCCTCGTAGCCATTTAGCACTTTTCCAAAAATAGAGATGGGGTACTAACAATCGAACTGGGCCTCCATGAGCACTTTCGATATCTTTGTTGTCGTAGGAAACTGCAATCCAAGCTTGATTATTTTGGATATCTGACAAAGGAATATTAGTGGTATAACCATCATAGGAGTAAGCAATGACATGAGTGACATCGGGTTTTAGATTTAATTTTTCAATAATATAATCAATGGAGACTCCTTGCCATTTGGTGTCGAATTTACTCCATTTGGTAACACAATGAATATCTGTTTTAACATCAACAATTGGTTGCTTTTGGATATCTTCCCAACTCCATTCGATTTCCTTATCTATAAGTCCAAAAAATTTTATAGAAAAATCATTTTTACTAATTTGCGGGGTTGGTCCAAGTGATAATACTGGGAAATCAGTTGTTTCATATTGACCGGGAGGAAGGCGGTTACTTTTATCTCTTTTTGCTTTAAAACCGGGATTGATGATCATAAGTGAGCAATATGCATTTTAGCATAGTTTGCTTATCTTAATCTTCTAACTCAGTTACTTTCCCTAATTCAGTGACTTGTTCTTTTAGATTTTTAGTTTCTAATTTTGAAAAATCGATTCCTTGGCGATGGGCTACTACTAGTCCTTGAATCACCTTTCGGGCTTCTAACGCTTCGTCCTTTTTTAGATAATTAATATTAATTGAGTTTTCAATATAGCCTTGATCAACAATTCTTAAAGTTGCAAAAAAAAGTGAAGTTTCGACTACTACATCTAAAATATCACGTACCATAACGCTATGAATTTGCTCGGCCCAAAAAAAATCTCGGAAAACAATCGTTACTTTGTGGGGATCAATAATAATATCATTCGTAAAAAAAACAAACGGCCACACAGTTTCTATTTTAAGTAATGTCGTATCACATTTATCAATCAAATCATCTAACTTTTGGTTATTTAATTCCAGTCGGCCAGGAGTATTAGCTGATTGATTGATTTTAATCTCATCCCGGACAAATTTAAAATATTCCTCAGGAGGTGGGGGTGGAGGAGATCTTAAATCTTTTTTAAGAGATTTTGGAGTAGAATTTTTAATGGAAGAATTTTTTTGGATAGCTTGTTGTCGTTGACTATTATATTCAAATCTCTTTTTCTGAGAAATGAATCGGTTTTTTAAATCAAAAATAATTTGACCATACGCTTCCATACTATAATTTTATATGAAGGGAGTAATAACCTAATGAATATGGGGTAAGAGGATGGTGAGCAATTATAAAGATAATGATATCAATGTTAGTGATATACTTTTTAACATAGAAAAAATATGAATAAATTTGCTATTCAAGCTATTTTAGGGCTAATGATTTTTATTACTTCTCTGGCTGTCTATTTTCGTCTCGCGCAGATTAATCCACCTAAAAATAATAGCCATCCTTTAACTCAAACTTCTTTAAAAAAAACTTCGGATCAGAAGATTACTTTTGATGATGAACCCATAATTGTCAAAAGTGGTTTTAAGGTTGCCTCAGCATCCGCTTGGATTAAAACTGAAGGAGAAACTATTTCTGTTTCTCGAGATACTAACTCAATAGAACTGGTGTTGGGTAGTGTCGATGAAGTATGGAAAAAATTACCAAAAAGTAAAATTGAATTAGCTAACTTACACTTGTCTAAAGAAAAATATGATTTTTTTTATAACCAAACATTATTACCATCCAGGGTCAATAAAAGTGACTTAAACGGTGATGGTCGGGAGGATCAATTCTTTTTATCAAAGATTGTTAATTGTAATAAGTGTTATCAATACTTTGTAGATATTTTCATCGACTCTCAAGTTTTTAAAACCACCTCTAATGATGGCGAGGTAATCCCTTTAAAGAATAAAAAAGGTTTTTACCTAACTAATTATTTTACAGGTATAGAACTCGCCACTACTAGTCCAGATAAGGTGATTATTAGCCGTTATGAATGGCAGAGCAATAACACTTTTAAAGAGGTTAGTAGAAAAATAGTTAATCTTGAGAAAGAAAATTAATTTTGATTTTTTATTTCTGCCATTGTTTTTTTTGAAACTGCTGAAAAATCATAGTCTTTGGCATCATAGCCTTCTTTTATATACTCATCTTTGTGTTTTATCAAAAGCCAAGCATTTTTGACTCCTGGTGGAAAGCCTTTAGTTTTAACAAGAGCAAATGATCCCTTAAGTTTTTTCCCTTTTAAGAAAAACTTTATCTCCCCTTTTTCCAATCCTTCTGCCATTACTTTCTCACCTTGGTCAAGATCTTTAACTTCTTTCCGAACGCCTTTAGAGATCTCAACTTCCGGGATGTAAGTACCTTCATCCCAAATCATGACTGGACCAGCCCCATATTTTCCTTCTGAGATAGTGCCTTCAAAATTGCGATACTGTAAGGTGTGATCGGTTGTCTCCATAGCCAGTCTTTTAAGTGATGGATCGAGTGTTGGCCCTTTTGGTATTGCCCAAGAGGGCATTACCCCATTAATTTCTAAACGAAAGTCATAATGAAGACTGGTCGCATCATGTTTGTGAATCACAAAAACTAATTGTTGTTTGCTCATGTATAATAGTCATGTAAATGACTAATCCAATTATATCTCATTTTAAAAAAGTAGATCCGATTTTGTATAAGATCCTTTTAGATGTTTACAAAATTCATGGAGAGGAGTTATTTAATATATCAAAAAAAGAACTTTTTTTTGAGGAGTTAGTTGAATCAATTGTTAGTCAACAACTTTCCATAAAAGCTGCCGATACAATATTTGGAAGATTGATTGATATTCTACCAAAGAAGAAATTAACTCCTGAGAATGTTTTAAAACTATCTGATGAAAAAATGCGAGGAGTTGGTCTTTCGTATGGAAAGATAAAATATATTAAAGACTTATCACAAAAAGTGAAGGACAAAGAAATTCATTTAGAAAAATTAGACAGTTTGTCTAATGAAGAAGTTATTGCTGAGTTAACCAAAATCAAAGGAATTGGAAAGTGGACAGCTGAGATGTTTTTAATGTTTAGTTTAGGAAGAGAAGATATTTTTTCTCATGGTGATATGGGATTACAAAATGCGATAAAAAAACTTTACCACTTAGAAAAATATAATCCAGTGGAGGTTGAGGAGATTATTACTAAATGGTCGCCTTACCGAACCTATGCTGCCCGAATTCTTTGGAGGAGTTTAAGTTTAAAATGATATACTCAGAAAAGTTACATCATGCGATTCGCTTTTCAGCAGAGGCTCATAAAAACCAACTAAGAAAGGTTTCTGGGCTATCGTATATCATTCATCCTTTGGCTGTAGCTCTGATACTTTCTTATGTTACCGACGATGAAGATATATTGATTGCGGGGATTTTACACGATACGGTAGAAGATACCGATTTGACGATAAACGAAATACGAACTGAATTCGGAGAGAATGTAGCCAGAATGGTTAATGATGTTACTGAACAGGATAGATCACTTCCTTGGGCAGAGCGAAAGCAGATCGCTTTAGATCATATCAAAAAGATGCAACATGATTCGCAACTTGTTAAAACTGCGGATGTTTTGCAAAATTTATCGGATCATATTTATGATCATCAAAAATTAGGTGATCAACTATTCAATAAGTTTGGTGCTCCAAAAGAAAAACAGTTAGAAAGATATCAAAAAATAATTGATGAATTAGAAAATGTGTGGTCTGGAAACCCACTCTTACCCGTTTTAAAAGAAAGACTTACTTTGGCCGAGGAAAATTGGACTACTTAAATACTACAGCATTGGGGAGACTTTTTCCTGGGCCTACCTTGTACCCTCCAAAATATAGTGCAGAGGAGCCGCCCCCATCTAGATTTAAGGCTGATCTTGCACCAATGGTTTTAAAAATTAAGGCAAATTCATACATATTTACATTAGGAGCAATTATTAAATAAACTGTATTACCATTTAACCCGATACCGCCTTTGGTACCTTTATTCTTTTGTTTATCAGATAGCCCCGAGTCTTCAACTACAATATTCCCATCATTGAGTATTCCGGGATAGTTAATTACCACCGCTCTAGCTCCCGGTACATCACTAGCATTTTGGCGATACCCGTAATTTCCACCTTCTTGAAAAACAGCAGATCTCCCGCTCCAACCTTTATTTCCTTCATTAATCCATTTATTAAGTCTCGAGTTATAGATTGTAAAATCAAAAGAATTCTTTTTGTTCTGACACTCTGGATAAGTATCTGGACAAAAATAACTGCCATTAATTCCAGCAAAGCCCCCATTCTGAGAGACAAAATCAGCTAATGGTTTTGTCGGACAATCAGCTGGACAATCACTATCATTGGCAGTGTCGGTTACCATAGTCGGATTTTGTAAGGTGACAATATGAATAGGGAAGTCCCCACGATCTGTTTTAACAGTAATATAGGCATATCCAGAAGATGGGGGAGTGGTGATTGAAGGGAGAGTGATTTTAGGGGGCGGGGGGAGGGTAGAGGAGGGAGTTGCTCTGACGGTTGGAGGAGGTGTTGGAATGGGAGTAGGAGTTGGAGATGGACTGGGAGACATATTTGGAGTAGCACTGGAAGTAGGGGAGGGGGAAGTGGTACTCTCCCCTCTTTTAGTTGAGTGAACTGCTAAATAAACAGAAAGTATTGTGATAATGGCAATAATCGAGATTAATATAATTGGCGCAAATCCCGACTGTTTCGTCTGGTGTCTGTAATCTGTTAACTGTCTAATATTGGGCATTAAAATCAGTATATCAACTAAACAGTTGATATTTCACTAATTTGTTCAGGAGTAATGGCATTTTCAATTGAGAAATCACCCACTCTGGTTCTAATAAGTTCTTTGATATAGCCGCCTGTCTTTAGGGCAACCCCAATATCTCGAGCGAGCGTTCTAATATAAACTCCTGGTCCAGTGATAACTTTTATTTTTAGCAGGGGGAATTGATATTCTAATAGTTCAATATTTTTAACGAAGGCTTTGCGAGATTTCATTTCTACATTCTCCCCTTTTCGGGCATATTTATACGCTTCTTTACCATTAATTTTAATCGCTGAATAAACAGGTGGTATCTGTTCAATCTCCCCAATAAACTGTTTTAAAACCTTAGTTACCTTAGTTTCATCCGGTTCCTTCGTAACTTGCCATACTTTTTTCTCTCCTTCTTCATCATCAGTGACACTTTCCTCCCCTAACTTTATAATGGCAATATATTCCTTTTCTTTTTTAACTTCTTCAGAAATTTTTTTAGTTGATTCTCGACCAATAGCAACTACTAAGACCCCAGAGGCTAAAGGATCGAGTGTCCCAGCATGACCAACTTTTTTTATTTTAGTTAACCGTTTTATCTGAGTTAAGATATCGTTAGAACTGGGTCCTTTGGGTTTCAAAATTGCTATTATCATAAACTAAGTTTTGTCGGGGTGAGAGGAATTGAACCTCCTACTTCTCGGACCCCATCCGAGCGTTCTACCGATGAACTACACCCCGAAATAATAATTATTTGGATATTTTACAATTGTTTAGATTATAATTCTAGCTGTTGCTATGAAAATAATTAATTTAAATGCGTGGGGAGGGCATGAGTTTAAACCGCTGGTGGAGTTTATTAAAAAGGAAGCGTCATCCACTGATATCTTCTGTTTTCAAGAAATAATAAATACCAGTTCTTCTGTAAAAGAATATAAAAATTACCGAGTCAATTTATTAGCAGAGTTGGAAAATGTCTTACCAAACTATTCTTTTGCCTACACTCCAATGATTGAAAATGGTTTTTACGAAGGAGGTCTTGTTGACTGGGATATTCAAGTCGGTTTGGCAACTTTTTTCAAAAATGATCAGTCACTTGTTTTAAAAAAGGCTGATCAAGAGTTAATTTTTAGTTATCCTTTTCCGTTTGATAGTGATAACGAAAACGGTTCTTCAAAATTACAAATATCGGAATTTGAGTTTTCCGGAATTGAATTTCGAATTATCAACTTTCATGGAATATCCTTTCCTTTTAATAAATTGGATACTGACAAAAGAGTTGCTCAATCGCAAGCGATTTTAGATGTTTTAAATGATAAGAGAGGTCCTGTTATTGTAATGGGTGATTTTAATTTGTTACCAGAAACAAGAAGTATTAAAATGTTGGAAGAAGAAATGGTTAATTTGATTAAAAAATACTCAATTCAAAATACCAGAAGTGTTTTAACCGGTTATCGAGGAAAAGTAGAAGAACAAAGGTTTGCTGATTATATGTTTCTAACTGAAGATATTAAGCCGTTGTCATTTACTGTTCCCGATATCAATATATCTGATCATTTACCGCTGGTTTTAGAATTCAACCTATAAATCTTCTGTTGTATTTGTGTGTGGATATATAAATACAAATCCCATTTTGATATCTTGCCAAATTTATCCCGAAGGTTTATATTTTTAGTCATGGCAAGATCTTCTACTGGTTCAGTTACTTCAAAACTTACAAATACCAGTCTCTCTAATGGTTCACCTGATGGTAAAAAGGAGGCTATTATGGCGGCTATGCAACAGATTCAGAAACAATATGGTACCGGTTCTATTATGAGACTGGGAGAACGAGCTGAGCGAATGACCATCGAAACTATTCCCACAGGATCGATCGCTTTAGATTTGGCAATGGGTGTAGGCGGGGTTCCAAAGGGTAGAATCATTGAGATCTTTGGTCCAGAAGCTTCTGGTAAAACCAGTCTTTGTTTACATATTATTGCTGAGGCTCAGAAAAAAGGTGGTGTAGCGGCTTTTATTGATGCTGAACACGCTCTTGATCCGCAAAGAGCTCAAAAAATTGGCGTTAATCTTGATGAGCTATTAATCTCTCAGCCAGATACTGGTGAACAAGCACTGGAAATTACTGATTCTTTAATCCGTTCCGGAGGTATTGATGTGATTGTGATTGATTCTGTGGCAGCACTGGTTCCTCGTTCCGAGATAGAAGGGGAGATGGGAGACTCGTCAATGGGAGTTCAAGCCCGTTTAATGTCACAAGCGCTTCGAAAATTAACTGGTGCAATTTCTAACACCAATACTATTTGTATTTTTACCAATCAATTGCGTCAAAAAATTGGTATCATGTTTGGAAACCCAGAAACTACTCCTGGAGGATTGGCCTTAAAGTTTTATGCATCGGTCAGGTTTGATATCCGAAAAATTGAAAATATCAAACAAGGAGACCAGGTAGTGGGTTCCCGGCACCGGGTAAAAATTGTTAAGAATAAAGTAGCTCCACCCTTTCGGATTGCTGAATTTGATATGGATTCAGATGGGATATCGCATGAGGGCGAGTTATTGGATGTGGGTATTGAACTGGGGATTTTAAGTAAATCAGGTGCTTTTATTAGATGGGGTGAAACTCTTTTAGGTCAAGGTCGGCCAGCCTCCATTGGATACTTAAAAGAGAATCCAAAAGAAGCTGAGAGATTAGAAAAAGATATTAGAGACGCTTGGAACAAACAAAAAAGTGGTGAAGAAAAATTAGTAGTGGGACAAGAAGACTCTGAAGACGGCGAAGACCCAGCAACATTAGACGAAGCAACTTAACCCTTGTCAAAAATAACTCAAGTAGAACCGCAGAAGAAATCCGCCAGCCGGCGGACCCAGCGCTTTAATATATTTTTGGATGGAGTATTTGCATTTGGTGCAGATCAAGATTTAGTCGTTGATCGACGGTTGATTGTTGGTAAAGAAATTACTCCAGAAGATTTAACTATTCTAACTTATGAAGCCGAAGTTGGTAAGCTGATGGAGCGAATGTATGACCTTTTTTCGAGGCGGCAACGAACAGAGAAAGAAGTTCGAAATTATTTTCAAATTTTAAATTTTAAACGCAAAACGAAAGACGAACAATCGATAGGTGATTTAGCCATTGAATTAGTAATTGAAAAACTAAAACAAAAAAGGATGATTGATGACAGAGTTTTTGCGATGTCCTGGATAGAAGCCCGCCAAAAAAGCAAAAAAAAAGGAAAGAATGCTATTAAAGCTGAGTTAATCCAAAAAGGGATTGATCGCGAAATTATAGAAGAAGTGATGAGTGATGAGTTAGGAATGATGGGTCAGGAAGAAGTTTTGGCAAAACAGGCATTAGAAAAGAAACTTCGGCTTTGGCAAAATTTACCAGAGGTAGAATTTCGCAAAAAAGCTACGGAATTCTTAGTCAGACGAGGCTTTGATTATTCAATTGCTAAAGATGTAATTACAAAAACTTTAGAAGGCGATGATTAGCTTGTTTTTTGGTTGTCAAAAAAGTATAATCAACTCATAGTAAGAAATGATTGAGGTTCTTATGATGACGTTGCGTCTGAGCACACTTCTAAAATCTAACCTCCTTAGAAGCCATTAATTTGGCTTTTATATATTTCTACTTCCTTTATTATGAAAAGAACATTTGGATCACCCCAACCTACAGAGCTACTTTCTTCAGCTGCTTCTGTAACCCCAATTAATTCGGATTTAATTACAAAAGAAAAAGAATTAGCCAAAAGAGAAGGTATTTTAGAAGAACGAGAGAGACTTTTATCGGAAAAAATCAGCCAGCTAGAAAAAAAGTACGAACAAACAGAAAAAGTTAGAAAAGATTTGGTTGAAAAATTAGAAAGAGAATCAAATTTTTCAGTTGATGAGGCAAAAAAACTCCTTTTAGAAAATATTGAAAAAGATCTCGGAGCTGAAATCTCCAAGAGAATAAAAGAAGCTGAAGATGAAATTAAATTTACTTCTTCTCAAAAAGCTCGCGAAATATTAGCCGATGCAATGTATCACGGAGTAGCTGATGTCATTAGTGAGTTTACTACCTCGACGGTAAAATTGGCGGATGAAGAGATGAAAGGTCGAATCATTGGAAAAGAAGGGCGAAATATTAAAGCCTTTGAACAGGCTACCGGAGTTGATGTAGTTATGGATGATGAGCTGCCAAATTCCTTGATTTTGTCTTCATTTGATCCAATCCGACGAGAAATTGCCAAAGTAGCATTGGAGCGATTAATGGCTGATGGTAGAATTCAACCCCAGCGAATTGAAGAAGTTGTTGAAAAAGCCAAAGAAGATACCGAAAAAATTATGTATCAAGCTGGTGAGAAACTTTGTTATGATGCCGGGGTGTTTAATCTTCCACCAGAAGTTGTGGCGATGCTGGGAAGATTTAAATACCGATTTTCTTTTGGTCAGAATTTAATTCAACATAGTTTGGAATTGGTCAATGTAGGCGTTGAGATTGCCAATCAACTTGGAGCTGATGTTAATATCGTTCGATTAGGTTGTTTATTACATGATATTGGTAAAGTGGTTACCGATGAAGAAGGAACTCACGTCGAAAAAGGTGTTTCCTTTGCCAAAAAACAAGGGATTCCTGAGGAAGTAATTGCTTGTATCGCCCAGCATCATGAAGATGAGCCATTTACTTCGGTAGAATCAGTTATTGTTGCCACCTCTGATGCTATTTCAGGGGGAAGACCAGGAGCTAGACATGAGAACGTTCAAGATTACTTAAAGCGACTTGACGATATCGAACGGATAGCCTTAAGCTTTAATGGAGTTGATAAAGCTTTTGCTGTTCAAGCGGGAAGAGAAGTTCGAGTTATTGTAACTCCAGAAAAAATTTCTGATGAGGAACTCCCAAAATTAGTTCATGACATTGGTACTCAGATTCAAAAAGAAGTTATGGTACCCGGAGCTGTTAAAATTACCGCAGTCCGCGAAATCCGAGCCCAAGAATCCTTCTTAACTTCCGGATCATAATTATTCTTGCAAATAAAATTATGCTACCCAATAGCCGTTGATGAAAGCTATCGAAAATAATCCTAAAAGTAATATTGATAAGATCACTCCAAATATTTGAAGGTATTTATTTTTAATTTGAGCTAATATAAAAAAAACTGGAAAAATGGTTAATGCATGTCTGGGGGTGCCGATTAAGGTTCCGGAGATTGGGGTGATAAAAAGAACTATTAAAAAATAAACCCAATAGTATACCTTCAACTTAGGAATTGAATAAATCAAAACTGCGAGTAAACTTGCAAAAAACAAAAAATCATTAAGTGCTTTTCCCCTCAACCCTGGATTAAAAAACCCGCCTTGGAAAAATTGGGAGCTATAAACTCGAAGAGTTTCCCAAGGGAAAGTTGGGTAAAGCTTCCAAGCAGAATAGCTATCCAGTAGGGAGGTAACTGGTTTGGGAATTGTAGTTTGATAATACGCATATATAAGTATGGGTAAAAAAGAACCAATTAAAAAGAGACTGGGAAGAGTTAGGATTTTTTGTTTTTGACTATATTGCCAAAGTTTCCAGATAATTAATCCTAAAATAAAAACAGAAATTAGGGGCGAAATAATAAAGATCAAAATGTCAACGGCTCCTATAAGACCCCAGATTTTAAATGAACCTAAAAATGGTAGAAGTAAGTAAAGTAATGAAAATGCTATTAGTAAATAAAGAATAAATCGAAAAATCCAATTTTTTATAAAATCCTGATGTGCTAAAAATCGATCATATTTTAGATAATACATTACAAAAAGAGCGATGATAACCGCGATACCTGGTATTTTGGTAATAAAACTAAGTCCGGCCAGAAGTGAGGCTAATGCCCACTTCTCTTTTTTGGCAAAGTAAAATGCACTAGTAGTTAAAGCTAAAAATAAACTTTCCGAATAAAGAGTTCCTAAATAAAAACTGGTAGGAAAGATCAGTGCGATAAGGATCGATTTTTGAGCAATCTCTTGATCCCATTCCATTAGTGCTAATTTATATAAAAAAATTAAAAAAACCAAGGCGCTTAATTGTGAAATAAAAAAACCGCTCCAGAAATACTCAACTCCCAAAAGGCTTAATGCTTTTATAAGCAAAGGGTAGAATGGTAAAAATACAGATTGTAAAGGTTGATATCCGGCCGTAGCTATACCTAGAAAATGACCTCCATCCCAATTCGCCCATCGAATCCAATATTCGATTTCGGCAGATGGACTTACCGGTTGGAACATATTTTGTTTATTAAAGCTAGGAAAGAAACTAAGTCCTAAAAAAGTAATATAAAATAAAATAAATCTCCAGATTATAAAGTAAGGTGCAATGAATTTGATAATAGAGATAGTTTTACTCACTGTTTGAGCATAGCATAGGAATTAATACCTTTACAAAAGACATTAATTCAGCTATATTTTTTCTACGCTTTTGTTCGATGTAAACACATCGCTCAATCCCCCTTAAAAAAGGTTGGAATCGTTCTTATGACTAAGAATTAAGATAACTTAAATTTATAAACAGAAGTAGTTATCATCGTTTTTTGACAACGCAAGCTTATGACAAAAAATCAACTAATTGAAAAAGTAGCTAAAAAATCCCATTTAACAAAAAGAGCATCTCAGGATGCGGTTAATGCAGTATTTGATATTATTGGTGAAAATATTATTCGTGGCGAGAAGACCATTATAACCGGATTTGGGACTTTTTTAATCCGTTCCAGAGCGGCCAGAAGAGGGAGGAATCCTCAAACGGGTCAAGCAATTCAAATTCCATCTAAAAAACTACCCAGCTTTACTGCTGGCAAAACCATCAAGCGGATGGTTCGATAATACTGAGATAATTCTCTTAATTTCTAATTGCGAAGCAAGAGCTTTGCTAATTTCTAACTCACTAATTCACCAGTTAGCTATTTAACTAACTTGTGGCTAAATTTGACTTCTCCTTATAAAATTTATTACTGTATTTTTATGACGAAGCCTTCTAAAGACTATCATATTGAAATTCCGGAGAGTATTATTGAGGATCTTTTAACTGAATCTGAAGTTAGAATGGTTAAACAACGGATATTCATTATTCAACTTCTCGTAGAGGGTTTAAGCGTTCGATCAATTGCGGAAAAAGCTGGTGTGGGTACTGATACCGTAGTTCGAGTGTCTAAAAAACTAAATGCCTCCCAAGCATTAAAGGATGTTTTTAAACGCTTAGAGAGTGAGCCAACGGTAGGTTCTTCCCAGTGGATTTTTGGTCAATCAAAGTTAAAATGAGCGAAACTTCTGCTTTGCAGTGATTACTTAAAAGGATTTTTGGCTGTATTAAAGGTGAAGAATAGATCAATCAGATCTCGAGAGATGGGAATTCCGGTTAAAAAAGGATAGATTAACACAAAACTTAAAAAAATAATTCCTAAGATAATAAAAAAAAGTTTTGGACTTCCTTTTTGAAGAGTCAAAGTATGTAATTGATAAGAAAGTGCTAAGGCCATAAATGGAATCGAAGGACTATAGTGATAGAGAAACATAATTCGAGGAGATAAAGCCCAGGGGAGAAGAAAAACAAAGTATCCTAAAAGTACAATAAAAAGACTACTACTTATTCCACTTAGATGTCGTATTTTATCTTTAACATAATCCCAGAGCGTTACTACAATTGCTCCAAATCCCATCCAAAAAAGCAATGGATTTCCTCCACCAAAAATATTTGAGACTATATTGTTTGGATGATAATCCACAAAATACCAAACGGGAACTAAATTAAGTGGCCAGCTCCACCAAGGAGAAGAGTAATTGTGAGTTGCAACTAAGTGCGTATGGTAATGGAGCATTTGGTTTTGTAACCCAAAGTTAGTTACACATGGGTTTTCAATTTTAAGAAGCTGGCAATTCACTAACGCTTTCAAATCAACAAATTGTTCAAATGAGTGTCCCTGCAGAAAAAAAGGTAGGTAACTAATTAGATAGATAATAAGGGGAACTAAAAAAAAGTAAGCGATTTTTTTTCTAAATGCTTTGGATTTAATTAGCAGCAATATTTCAAAAATAATTAAATATAAGGCCGTCCATTTTGATGCGAGAGCAAGCCCTAAAAGGATACTTGCTAAAAAAAACTTTTTTTTATTAAGGAGTAGAACTGAAAAAAGCATAAACGTTACAAAGTAAATGTCATTCATTCCGGTCCTCGATTGAACAAAATTTAGACCATCAATTGAGAATAAAAATCCCGCAGTGAGTGCCAGAGATTCTTTTTTGAAAAGCTGAAGTGCTAGTTTATAAAGAAGATAAATACTAAGAGTTCCAAATAAAACTCCAGGGAGTCGCCAAGCCCAAGCTTCCTCGGTTCTAAAAAGTAATAAAGAGAGGGCCATTATCTCTTTGGCGAGTGGTGGATGAGTCCATTCATAAGCGACTCCGGGTGGTGGGGCATTCCACCATTCCCAAGCTACTTTTGAGTTCTTAGCATATTCTCTGGCGGTAAATGCATGATACACCTCATCAAAAACATAACCGGACGGGTAATCAATCCGTATTATGCGGATAAAAAAAGTAAACACCAATAATAGAATTAATAAAAGTTTAGTCCGATGCATGTTTTACAATAGTTACACATATAATAATAAATAAAAAGCTAGAAACAACAGACAGTAGTCTTAGATGATCACTGATACTTTCATAAAGATTTGGTATATATAATATTTTGGGCATTTTATAATAGAATTCATTATAGTAAACATAAACGTAATAGAGATTTATAGTATAAATTACACTTAAAACGGCGGTTTGAATATATAGCCATTTGTTTTTTATTAACCCAGCTGAGAGGAACAAAAATGGAATCGCTGGGTAAAGATATCGTTCATGAACCTTGGTTGGTAGAAAAAAGAATCCTAAAAGAGCTAAACTAGAAAATAAATAGAGATTTTTTTTCTTAGATTTAAAATATAAAACAGTTACCATAATCCAATACAGTCCAAATAAAAGAATCCCCCAATTTTGATAAGAGAGTAATAAGCCACTTTTTCTGTCATCAATCCAAAATCCCACAATTCCCCAGATATTAAAAGCAAATAACGATGTGTAGTTGTACTGGTTAGCGGTGTTACCAAGTAGCTGGAAAAGCCCTAAAAAAGGGTTTGATAAAAAAAATGGTAGTTGGAGTATAAATAAAAAGCCAACACCAGGCAAAAGCAGATTAATGGTTTTTTTAAGATTGTATTTTGTTAGTAAAAATAATCCAAAAATTGGAAATAGGGCGATTGTTTGGGGTTTTACTAGAAAAGAATAAGCGATTAAACAGGAAGCTAGACGATATTTTTTAGTTGATAGAACATAGATGGTAACTATCAATAACAGTGTTAAAAAAGCATCCCCTTGACCCCAAATACTACTATTAAAAATAAGTCCAAAATTAAATAACACTCCTAGAAAAACTGCTAGTGCCCAGATGATTGGTCTTTTTGCTGAAATCACAATTTTATAACTAACAAACGCGATTAAGATCTCGGCTATTATTGATGGCAGTTTCAATATCAATAAAAAGGCTGAATCAGGAATCTGAAATAATTGTTTTATAAGACCTAAAAGATACAAAATATATAAAAACCCAGGAGGATAGTCAGCAAAATATCCCGCTTGATAAAATTGGGTAAGGCCATTTTCAAACAACCTCATAGACCAGGCAAACCAAGCCTCGATATCTATTTTAAATCCCGGCAAAAAGGCCAAGAGAAGTCGTAGTAGTAATCCAAAAGCCAGAAATAACCAGATTATTTTTTTCTCAGTAAGCCCATTGCCCATTGGTATAAAGATAGGTTAAGTACAGTAATAGTACGGTAAAAAGTATACTAATAAAAGCTTGAATAATGGGACGTTTCATGACCGCCAGGAGGATATAAACAGGGAATAGAATTAAGACGTAACGAGGCGTACTCATAATAAAACTAGTTGAACTAAATAAAAATAAATTTAGAAGCATATATATCCCGTATGACTTTCTGATCTTAAAAAAAACGTAGATTCCAAGCAAGAGAAAAATTACAAACACGATTAATTCAGCAGAAAATATATAGTGGTTTATTCCGGTTTGAGAGTTCGCAAAATAGTATGAATTCTTAAGACTAATCCAAGGCCATTCAAATTTTTTGTACCAGTTGCTTAACAGTGGTTTTTGAAAATAAAAAAAGTCTCCAAAATAATACTTATTTATTAAAAGGTAAATTACAAAGCCGATTGGAGTTAGGATCAAGGTTAATAACTTTTTCGAAGTTAATTTGAAGTTACTCTCAAATAGTAACAAAGGGATAAGTAAAACTCCATTAATTCGTGTCATGGTGGATAAAAGTCCAAAGATTCCCGAGAGCATAAAGTATTTCTTTCGATAAAAATAAATTGTACCCAAAGAACTAAAAAGAAATAGTGACTCGGTATAACTAGCTTGAAAAAAGTAGGCTGTTGGGAATAAGTGAAGAAAAAAAACGCTTAAGATTGCCACTTTTCGACTGTGGTCGAGTAAAACTAATTCAAATAAAACGATTGATGTTAAAACTGAGAAAATTGTTGAAACCAGAATCGTACTGAAGAGGTAATCATTAAAAAAAAATGAACTGATTTTAATTAGGATAGGATAGAGGGGATAGAAAACGATAAACAGGGCTGGCTCACCCGTAGTTTGATAACCAAATTTGGCAATATCAATATAATGCGGTCCATCCCAACGAACCCAAATAGGCCATAATTCCAAAACTGATTTGTGGTTAATAAATAATGAATAACCAAAAAGAAATAGTTCGATACCAGCAGTTATAATAAGAATCTCTTTCCACCTATTTAAAAGTTTTTTGAATTTCATTTTATAATTCCAGTTAACCAAAGGGCTCCGAGTGAATTTAAAAATATTGATAAAACAATAAATAACAGAAAGTAGCTAGTCTTAACTTTGGATATAACTATGGCCAATATAAAAATTAGAAGGGGGATGATATCTAACAGATAGCGGGCACTAAATTGAAACCAGCCAGTCCCGAAAAAGTTTAGCTGAAATAGAACTATGGTAATAACACTTAAAAATGCTGCTAGTAAAAACCAACGATTCTTTTTCCAATAGGTTTTGTGAAGTAAGAAAAAAATAAATAGAAAAAAAGGAGATAGCAATATAAAACTATTTCCTTCTCCATCAAATTCAAAATAAGGATAGATTGTTTTGAGCTTGGGAGGATTTAAAAACGTATAGTAAAAATTGTGAGGAATAAATGCCGGATTTAAAAAACCATACTTTTGACTATCAGATTTAAATTTTTCAGCATAGTGGTGATATTGATATCCCGTTTCAAGTGCTGATCCAAACCGGGCATAATTATACAATCCAATTACTACCAAAAGGGCCAATAAAACAACACCATACAAAATAAAATTTATATATAAGATAGTCGACTGTTTTCTAAATCGCAAAAATAAAAGCACTATCATAAATGGGAAATAGAACGCGAAAGTATTTCTGGCCCAAGCACTAAAACCAAATGAAAAGGCGCTTAAGATAAGTAAAGTACGGTTTGGATTTTTTAGAAATCTAAAAAGCCAAAAACAGGATAAACAGATATAGAGAGTAGATATGGTTTGAGATGTAAACCAAACCCCGCCTCTAACGGCAACTGAAAAATAGACCGTCCCAAAAGCAAAAAACAAACTTAACAAAATCTTTTTAAAGTTTGTTAGTTTAGTAATTCCTAATTGATCGAGCTGAACTAAACAAAGATAGATAATAACTGGAGTAAGCGCTCCAAAAATAGCAGTATAAAGAGCATCGCTTACCTGAACCCCCCAAATAAAAATCACCGGTAGTATTAATAACTCCGGAGAAGGTCCCCAATACATATATAATTTATTTTGAAAGACACTTAAATCATGATCCCACTGAGGATTAACCAAATCTAACCGACCCATCAGAAAAGATTCAGCTTGATAACTGAAGTAGTTGCCAGGATCAACCCAAAACTTTCCGGTTAATCTCCCCGCTAAAGAGATATAAATGATAAGAGTAAAAAGAAGTAGCAGCAAAGCTGTTAACAAAGTGTTTGAAAGGAAGCGTCGATTATTCATTCTTAAAAGATCATTTCGTTAAAAATAACTAGTTCATTTAATTAAACTATATTTTAGAAGAGAATATAAAGTCGCTAAGCCATATTTAGTGGAGCGCATGAAATTAATCGAAGAGGCTTCTTTGAAGTAACGCACCGGTACTGGGGTTTCGCCAATTCGAAGTCCTTTTTTAACGGCGTAAATTAATATTTCCTGGTCAAAAACGAAGTCATCAGAAAATTTATGAAATGGAATAGCTTTTAAAACATTTTTATGAAAGGCTCTAAACCCAGTGTGGTACTCTGATAAATTCTGACCCAAAATGATATTTTCAACAATTGTTAAAAATCGATTAGCAAAATATTTATAAAGCGGCATTCCTCCCGCTAATGCTTCCCTCCTGGTTCGAATTCGAGATCCAAGCATAATATCAAACCGTTGATCAATAATCGGTTTTATCATCTCAAAAGTTAAAGAACTATCATATTGATAATCGGGGTGTATCATAACAACAATATCTGCTGCTTCATTTAAAGCCATTGTGTAGCAGGTTTTTTGATTACCACCATAGCCTCTATTTTGAGGGTGAACATAGGTTTTTATACCGATTTTCTTAGCAATTTTGACGGTCTTATCATTACTGCCATCGTCAACCAAAATTATTTTATGAATAAGGTTTTTAGGGATGTCGTTAACGGTTTTTTTGAGGGTTTTTTCAGCGTTGTAGGCCGGCATAACTACTACGATTTTTGGTTTTTTGATTCGTTTTTGTATCATTTCGCTAGAAAGAACTTGTTCCATTTGATTGACATAGTTGTAAACTTACTATATATATCACGTTTAGATTGAAGAGACAATGCAAAAATTATTAATTATAACTGGACCGACGGCTACTGGTAAAACTGACTTAGCACTGATGTTGGCGAAAAAATTGAATGGAGAGATTGTCTCTTGTGATTCGCGACAATTATACAAAGGGCTTGATGTTGGTACTGGAAAAATGCCTTCAGATGAAGTCTCTATAGAAAAGAAAAAAGACCATTGGATTGTTGATGGTATCAATGTCTGGATGTATGATGTTATCAATCCAAAAAACCGCTATACAGCAGCAGATTATCTTAAAAAAACCAAAATAATAATTAAAAGTATCTGCTCAAAAGGAAAATTACCAATTATTTGTGGAGGTACAGGTTTGTATCTAAAGGTACTTTTAGAAGGACTATCTTTTTCCGGAACTTCCAATAAAAGACATGATTTAGAAAAATTATCACTTGATGAATTACAGCTTGAAGTTCAAAAAATAGTGCCTAACAAATGGAAAGATCTAAATAATTCAGATAGAAAAAACCCCCGAAGGCTAATTCGAGTATTAGAAATCGCTGATATGTTAAGTAACTCCAACAAAAAAGAAATAAAAGGAGTAGCTAAAGAATATAGCACTTTACAAATAGGTTTAACTGCTGCAAAAGAGACTCTAAACCACAAGATTATAAGCCGACTGGAAAAACGACTGCTAGAAGGGATGATAGAAGAAGCCAACCAACTTCATCAAAATGGTCTCAGTTTTCAACGGATGACAGTGTTAGGACTAGAGTATAAATATTTAGCCTTTTTTCTAGAAGGTAAAATAACGACCGTGACTGAATTAAAGAATATTTTAGGAAACAAGATCTGTCAGTATGCGAAGCGCCAACTAACCTGGTTTAAAAAACAATCAAATATAATCTGGTTTACAATCGATAAAAAAGATTTTATTACGAATGTAGAAAACACCGTCTTAGATTGGTACAATATAAAATAGATGAAAAATAATATTCGGATCGATATATCCCATAAAACAATTTTCTTTATTGCCGGTTTCCTGCTTCTGATATGGGCTCTTTATCAAATTAGAGAAGTAATTATATTATTATTTGTAGCTCTGATTTTTATGTCAGCGCTGTCCCCAATTGTTGACTATTTAGAACGTTATAAAGTTCCTAAAGCGCTCTCAATTGCGCTTTCATACCTTATTATTATTGGAGTATTAGGTGGTCTTATTTCGTTGGTTGTGACGCCATTGATTGAAGAGACAACTCGTTTAGCAGCTAACTTACCAAACTATACTGAGAAATTGGCTCCTAATGGATTTTTAAATCCAACCTTAATACAAGATCAAGCCAGAGCTGTTTCGAGCAATGCGCTTAATTTTTCTTTAATTATCTTTAATAATTTTATTGCTTTAATTTCAGTATTAGTGTTAACTTTCTATTTACTGTTAGAGCGAGACAAATTAGATAAATTGATTAGTCAATTTTTTCTGGGGTCTGAAGAGAGAATTAGCCGCACCACTAAAAAAATTGAAACAAAACTTGGTTCTTGGTTACGCGGTCAAATTGCTTTGAGTTTAATTATCGGCGGTTTAGTTTATATTTTTCTTTTTGCAATTGGGGTTCCTTATGCCCTACCTTTAGCAATTCTGGCCGGACTTATGGAAGTTGTTCCGGTAATGGGGCCAATAATATCAGCCATCCCCGCAGTTTTAATCGCCTTAGTAGTATCGCCACTTTTGGCAGCAATTGTGGCAATTGGGTACTTTATTATTCAACAACTTGAAAATCATTTAATTGTGCCACAGGTAATGAAAAAAGCTGTTGGCTTAAATCCATTAGTGGTAATTTTAGCGGTCGCAATTGGTGGTAAGTTATTGGGTATTTCGGGAGCGCTTTTGGCAGTACCAATTACTGTAGTGATTCAAATTATCACTCAAGATATTCTACGTGAAGAAAATCTGCTAGAAGAGTGAGAAATTTGCCTAGGAAGCTTGTAAGCCAGATTCTGTTTTAAGTGACAATTTATCTGTAAGATTTTATCTTGCAGAGAGCTTACGCTCATCTGTAAGAGAGCTGTGCTCATCTGTGCTCCTGACTCCGACAATTGGTCAAGCGAACCTGCCGATTCTAGGATTGCAGCGGGGAGGATTGTCCTTCGACTTCGCTCAGGACTATAGCCCTCAACTAATCGAATATCCATAAGCTTGATCGTTTCAACCGGCGCAACCCGGATCGTCACTGTTACTCTAACTAGCGGTTGACCTTCGGCTTCGCTCAGGCTACCCTGAGTTGTATCGAAGGGTACCCGTTCCAACTTACATTGGACACCCTGCTTTATGCTGTCTGGACTTTCCTGACCATGCACCGAATGGTACGTGGCCTAGTCACCATCTTCCTAGGCCTATATATTATATCCTACCCATAATGTAGTTTCAAATGAACTAGAAAAGAAATTATTTCTCTATTCTTACACGATCTTGCACCACCTCTTAAGGGATATAGATAAAGTATAAACTTAAGTGAATCAGCGAACTAGCGAATTGGGGAAAACTAATAGCTAATTCGCTAACTAGCTAACGAGGGGGTGAGATAAATGGCAAAAATGATTATCGGAATAATACAGGATAAAGATAATGCTGAAGGAGCGATTAATACTTTAATCGATTTGGGATACAACCCTAAAGATATGTCAGTCATTATGCGAGATAAGGCTGATGCAGAGTATATCTCTGATTCTACCGGTGCACATGTTACTGAGGGTGCTGTTTCAGGTGCAACGACAGGAGGACTTATTGGAGGATTAGCAGGCCTCCTTATCGGAGTTGGAGCAATTACGATTCCGGGTATTGGGGCACTTTTAATCGGTGGACCACTGGCAGCGGCTTTAGGGTTAACCGGAGCACTGGCATCGACTGTCTCTGGTGCAGTGACGGGTGCAGTAGCCGGAGGGTTGGTAGGGGCGCTAGTAAGTTTAGGTGTTCCTGAAGAAGAGGCTCGGGTATATGAGGATAGAATTAAAGATGGGGCAATTCTGATTGCCGTACCAACCTTTGTAGGACGAGCTGATGAAGTTAACGACATTCTAGCTGATTATGGTGCATCTCAAATAAGAGAGATAAATACCGCCGATACCTCTGGTTCTTCTTTTCAAAGAACATTAGGGGACGATAGAAGACATAGTGGAGAGTACATTGGTGCAGCTGGAGGGGAAGTTGGCGATCTTGAAGAAGAAGAACTCTTAATTAGTGACCCAATTAGGAGAAAAGTTAAAAGATAAAAAAAACTACAGTAACAGGTATAGGACGGGGAAGAGATAATACACTTCCCCGTCTTAAGAGTTATCCAGTAGTAAAAAGAATAAAGATTTGATATTGTAAGAGAAGATGCTGGCTAAGGTGGTGTCTGGTGCAACGTTAGGTCTTGATGCAGTCCCAGTTATAGTAGAGGTGGATATTGCCTCCCAAGGACTTCCGTCTTTTACTATTGTCGGACTTGCTGATCGCGCTGTTGATGAAGCAAAAGAGCGAGTAAGAGCGGCACTCAGAAATTCAAATCTTGATTTTCCTCCAAAACGTATCACTGTTAACTTAGCTCCGGCTGATCTACCAAAAGTTGGTCCTTTATATGATTTAGCAATTGCCGTAGGAATTCTTCTCGGGTCTGGTCAGATAGAATCTTCCGTGGAGGATACTATCTTTATTGGTGAATTATCATTAGATGGACAACTTCGTTATACCCATGGAGTATTGCCTCTAACAATTCTGGCTAAAAAACGTGGTTTTAAAAGAATTTTTATTCCTTCTGAGAATGTTGAAGAAGCCGGAGTTATCGATGGCATTGCTATTTATCCATTTGAATCACTTTCTCAGGTAGTCCGTTTTCTAATGGGAGAAATGACTATTGAGCCTTTTGTTTCTAAAGTTGCTTCCAGCGGTCATAGATACATTTCAGAATTTGATTTTGCTCAGATAAAAGGTCAAGAACAGGCCAAAAGGGCTTTGGAAATAGCGGCTGCTGGAGCGCATAATATCTTATTGAAAGGTCCCCCAGGTTCTGGGAAAACCCTTTTGGCTCGGAGTTTCTCTTCTATTTTGCCACCCCTTAATAAAGATGAGGCATTAGAAGTAACTCAGATCTATTCCATCTCGGGTAATTTAAATAAAGATCGTCCCTTTATCACCGAGAGACCTTTTCGTTCACCACACCATACTGCTTCTTATGTAGGTATTATTGGAGGCGGAAATGCAATTCATCCCGGTGAGGTCTCTTTAGCCCATAGGGGAGTCTTGTTTCTGGATGAATTCCCTGAGTTCCCGCGTTCGGTTCTGGAATCTTTGAGACAGCCTTTAGAGGATAAACAAATTATTATCTCGCGTGCCGCGGGGTCGATTACCTACCCGGCTCAATTTATCTTGTTAGCCGCTCAAAACCCCTGCCCTTGTGGATACTTTGGTAGTATTTCTAAAAGCTGTATTTGTTTACCAGGTCAGATCTCTCGTTATCAGAAAAAAATATCCGGTCCCTTGCTTGATCGGATTGATATGCATATTGAGGTTCCGGCTGTTGAAGTAGAAAAATTAACCACTGATGGAATGGCAGAAAGTTCAGAATTAATTCGGGAACGTGTTGAAAAAACTCGTCACATTCAACAGCTACGTTTTAAAAAGCTAGGCATATTAACCAATGCTGAAATGAGTAATACTCAGATAAAACAATTTTGTACTTTAGAAAAAGAAGCCCTAGATCTATTAAAAATAGCAATTAGCAAGATGCATCTTTCTGCAAGATCGTATCATCGGATTCTTAAATTATCTCGAACGATTGCTGACCTTTCGGAGTCAGAAGTTATTATCACTGAGCATATAGCAGAAGCATTACAATATAGACTAATAGATGAATAATTTATTGCTAGAGTTCAAAACTAGGTAAAAACTAGGTAAAATAAAAAGGTATCTGAACCTAAGGGGTACAATGAACTAGGTTAATTCTAGGTAAAAACTAGGTATTATTTGCTTTATATTTATGTGCGTCTTCAGGTAGACAATAAAAACCTAAGGCTGATTTTGGTTTACCGATGTATGTAATTCTGTTTTCTTTTTTAAGTGACTTGATTAAATTTCCAATATGATCTGGTGTATATTTATACTCAAATAATTTTGCAAAATCTTTCTTTGCGGCTTTTCCAAATTGTTTAATGTGTTGCAGTATTAGCTCTTTCTGTGTTGTTAGACCGAAACCCTTTGTACGGGTATAATCCGTTTTCTGATCTGTATCAATGAAGTATTGTTTTGTAAGCATGTACTTTGAATAACTAGTTTTTTCGATTAAGCCCAGTTTTTCAAGTTCATTAACGATAGAATTTACTTCAATATCATGACCGTTTCTAATTTTATTTAGAATCGAGAGCTCAACATCATTTAGAATTTTATTCTTCTCGCTTGCAACTCGAATTACGTATATTGCAAACTCTTCATCGTGGATCACCCCATCAAGCTCCAAATCAACTGATGAGTCTGTGGTCTTTGAATAATTTGGAGGATTCATACCTAGCGAAACTTGATTTCGGAACATTAGATTGACTCCAGTTCCAAACTCTTCCACTAGTTCACACTTGAATAAGATGTCAGCTAAAAATTTGTTTCTTGGGCGGGTTTCATCCATTATATTTTCAATAGTTACGCCTTCTGGTAATCCTCCTGGATTGAGAATTGTAATTTTTTGGGGATATTGCAAAAGAATTACACTTCCAGGTTTTGTATAATCTCTGTGAGTAATTGCGTTATTGATTGCTTCACGAATAGTTCTGGAATCAAACGCTTTTTTCTCTACTAGTCTCAGCCCAATTGGAATATTCACAGTAGTATTTCGTACCTGAATTTTGTCATAAAGTCGATTGTAGTAAACAAAATAGCCATCTTTAAATATTTGCGTGTCAATATTCGTAATATCTGATTCGCTGTTTCTATAGCCATACCTCACTTCTGAGTAGGGAACATGTTTTGATATTCCATCTTCGTTGCCGAGTAATATTATCGCTGCAACGGTTAATTTGCCGTCTCTCATTAAAAGCAATTTTTTTAATAATTGTTCATCAGTCAATGTTTCAATATTAACATCGTATCTACCAGATTGAATTAATAATTTTCTTAATTCTTTAATCGCTTTAGGATGTAAATCATCAAATGTAGCTGATTCTATTAATTGTGCTGTAAAATCAGGATTTACTGAGGCGTATTGTATTAGTCTTCTTTGATATTCATGCTGTAGCATTCTTTTGGTTGTAGTGCCAATTCGAATGTAAGGAATATCTTTATATGTATGGTGAGGCGTAGTGCTTTTTGGAATTACGACTTCAATACACTCTTTGCCATATATGGTAACTTTTGTTATTTGTAAAATTAATTGAGGGTTAATATTGTCAATAAAGTTTTGTGAAACTTTGCGGAGAGTAGAATCTGTGACTTGGCCAATGCCGATTATGTCTCCATTATTCTTAATTCCAAAATAGTTTTTTCCACCTGATTTATTTGCCATGGATACAACGACTTCCCCTGCTTCATTTAATTCTGACAAAGCAAGTTTAAATTCAATTGTTTCCGACTCATCAAAACCAATATTAGCCATACTTAGATGGATGTATTATACGTAGTTTTTCAATATATTACAGCTAAAAGAAATCCCCCATTAATGGGGGATTTCTTTAGATGGTGAAACCCATCAATTTTTTACGCTTTTGGAGCACCTCCAATTTTAAACATTGCAGTACCACAAACGGAACATTTTCCTTTTGCAGCTTTTTTACCATTTTTCATGGTGACTTCTTCAACATTTTCTGCGTCTCTTTTTTGTCGACATTTAACACAATACATTTGCATGATTTAAGTTCACCCCCTCTCGGTAAAATTTTAATTAACTAAAACGTTGGTATTATTTTTACTACCATTGCGATATAAATTCCAAATTGAATACCAAGTGCCAAACAAGTTAAAACTGTAATCTTAAACAAATCTTGACGCATATATGAAATTTCAGGAGAAATAGTTGAGGTATGATTTTCAACAATTGGAGTAAGTTTTGTTGAACCGGAAAGCTGAGTTCGGAGGCTTTGAAGCCTTTTTTCTTCTAATGTAAACTTCGCCATAGCCTGATTGAGCCTAACATGATCAAGTTGTGCCTGTCAAGCGTGAGGTGCAATTGACAACCACTTTTTGCCTAAGATATAGTTGTCAAACGTTTATGAGGGCAGAAGATATCGCGTTCGTGATTGGTTTTATTTGGTTAGGAATTTTGAGCTTTTTATATTGGAAAGAAAAAGGCTATTTGCGTCGACTATTTCCTCAGTCGGAGAATGGCGATATTAAACTTAAGTTTAAAGAGTTAATTGTTTTAGTCGAAGAGTTTAATAAAAAAGGTCAGATTCTTGAGGAGAGATTACTGAAAGTAAAAAAAGAAGGATTATCCCATCTTAAAAATGTAACCGTTACGCGCTATAACCCCTATAACGATACGGGAGGAGACCAGAGTTTTTCTGCCGTGTTTATGGATGCTAATTTAAATGGAGTATTACTAACAAGTCTTCACTCCCGTTCGGGGACAAGAATTTATGCTAAAGTAATTAGTGAAGGGAAAACCGATTTGGAGTTATCCAAGGAGGAAAAAGAGATTTTAAAAACCACGATTGAAAAAACTGATAACAGAAGGTAGTTGTTTTTTCTAAAACAAGATTGTTATTATTATATAAGAGCTTTGCTCATTATTATATAAGAGCTTTTAATGAATAATTTTCTATCAAATTTAAATCCCACCCAACGAATGTTATTAATCGCTATTATGGCGGTGATTGTCTATGCTACTTCAACCGCAGTGTCTTATTCCCTTTTTGCATCGAAAAGTACCACAATTATGGGACCCTCAGGGAGTAGTGCATCGCTCCCTTCTTCTAAAGGTATTGAAGAAGAGGATCCTGCTTTACCAAGAACTGAAGTTTGTCCTTTAAACGGTAATATGCACACCAAACAAGCGAGAGATGAATGGGAGAAGCGTCGTCCGTTGGCGGTCATGATCGAAAATCATCTTGAGGCACGACCGCAGTCAGGTCTTTCATCAGCAGATGTAGTCTATGAGGCAGTAGCTGAAGGTGGTATTACTCGTTTTATGGCTATGTTTTATTGTACCTATACCGGTAAAGGCGATATTCAAGTTGGTCCAGTCAGAAGTGCTCGGACATATTATTTAGATTGGTTATCAGAATATGATGGGCTTTATGCTCACGTTGGAGGAGCTAATACTCCAGGTCCAGCCAATGCTTTAGGACAAATTATTGACTACGAAATAAAAGATTTAAATCAGTTTAGTATTGGTTTCCCAACCTTTTGGAGAGACTATGAAAGACTCGGGAGAGCAGTCGCTACGGAACATACGATGTATTCTTCTGTTAAAAAATTATGGGATGTCGGAGCTAAGAAGGGTTGGGGTGCAAAAGATGAATTGGGAGTCGCTTGGGATAAAAAATTTGTGCCTTGGAAATCAAAAGATGATGAAGCTGGTGGGAGTCAAACTAAAATTACGGTTAATTTTTGGGAATCTCAAAAAGATTATACGGTTGAATGGAGCTATGACTCTGAATGTAATTGTTACAAAAGAAAAAATGGTGGTACTGAACATACTGATTTAAATAATAAAAAACAACTCAGTCCCAAGGTAGTAATTATCAGATTCCAACAAGAGTCTTCCGCAAAAGATGGTTATCCTGGTGATGCGCATCGATTATATACCAATAAAGGTACGGGTGATGCTCTTGTTCTTCAAGACGGAAAAGTTACTAAGGGTAAGTGGTCTAAACCAAATCGTTTAGCCAGAGAAAAGTTTACTGATTTATCTGGTAAAGAAATAAGTCTAAATCGTGGCCAAATTTGGCTCCAAACAGTTCCCACCGGAAGCACCGTAAGTTACTAATCCTCCTCTTTACCTACACTTAACAGGCTGTTATACTAGGCCTAACTACTAAAATGGAAGAACTTTTTGTCTCAAAAGTTAGAGTGAAAATTTTACATCTGTTTTTATCATCCTCCGAAAATCTTTTCCATGTTCGGGAGATTGTTAGACGAGTAGATGAAGAAATAAATGCTGTTCGAAGAGAACTAGCCCGTATGGAGAAGTATAGTATGGTAGCTAGTGAATGGCGAGCAAACCGAAGATTATATCGTTTCCGCAAAGATTATAAATTTTATGCAGAGCTTTTAGCATTAGTTATTAAATCACATGGATTAGGAGGAGATATTATCAAAAATAAGCAAAAATTAGGAAAGATAAAATATGCTATGATGGCAATCCGATTTGCCCGAAATGGACAGCCTAATCCGGATGATGTTGATTTACTAATTGTGGGTCAAATCGTTTCCCCAGAGTTACAATCCTTAATTGCTGATGAACAAGCTAAAAGGGAGCGAGAAATTAATTATTCCTTCATGGATGAGGCGGAATTTAATTTCCGTGTCAGAAGAGGAGACCCTTTTATCAAAAAAGTTTTGACTCAACCTAAAATTATGTTATTGGGAGATGAAGCGGAAATGGTGAGTGGAGTAGTGGTGTAGATGAGAACAAAATTGTGGTTAATTATTTTAATAACTTTGGCAGCTGTTTTTGTTGATTTGCCAAAACTTCCATTAGGAATGGTTACTATACCTCAGATAAGTTTACCGTTTAATAAAAAGATTCCTAAACAATCAATCAACTTTAGCGAGATTATTGGTGCGATTCCTTTGAAGCTAGGTCTTGATCTTCAAGGAGGATCGCAGCTAGTTTTAGAAGCCGAAATGGAAAAAATTAAAAATGAAGATAAGGACTCAGCCTTAGAATCAGCGAAAGAAGTTATTGAGCGACGGGTTAATTTGTTTGGTGTTTCCGAAGCAGAAGTTCAGACCTCCAAAGTTGGCGATAGAAGACGAATTCTGGTCAGTCTTCCCGGAGTAAGTGACGCCTCATCAGCGGCCAATTTAGTAGGAAAAACAGCTCAATTAGATTTTCGTGAACTGGTTGAATCAACAGATTCGGCAACACCATCAAGTATATTGGATAGTTTTAAGACTACTGGACTGACGGGTGGTGATTTAACCAAAGCCCAAGTTAGTTTTAGTGGCGGGAATCAAGCTGGTCCGGTTGTTGAATTACAATTTAATGCTGAAGGTGGTAAAAAATTTGCTGAAATTACCAAAAGAAATATTAATAAACCCCTAGGGATGTTTTTAGATGACCAACCCCTCAGTTGGCCGCCACCAACTGTTAATCAGGAAATTTTAGGTGGGAATGCCGTTATTAGTGGTGGATTTACTACCGAAACAGCAAAGCGTTTAGCGGTTCAATTAAATGCTGGAGCTTTAAAAGTTCCTGTTAAGGTGGTTGATCAGCGCTCAATTGGAGCCACATTAGGTCAGGAATCGATTAACAGAAGTCTTATTGCTGGAATTATAGGACTTATTACCGTAATGCTGTATATGTTATTTTACTACGGCCTTTATGGTCTAATTGCGGATATTGCTTTAATTTTATATGCATTATTTTCAGTGGCAGTTTTTAAAACTGGTCTATTTATCCTCCCCCCAGTGACATTAACACTGGCCGGTATCGCTGGATTTATTCTGTCAATTGGAATGGCGGTCGATGCCAATATCTTAATTTTTGAACGTATTAAAGAAGAGAAACGTTGGGGGAAGAATAATCGGATCGCAGTTGATGCCGGTTTTAAAAGAGCTTGGTCTTCTATTCGTGATTCAAATATTTCCTCACTACTGACAGCCGGTATTTTATACTCAATGGGAACTGGTCCGGTGCGAGGATTTGCTATTACATTGGCAATCGGAGTTTTTATTTCAATGATAACTGCAATTAGTATTACCAGAACGATACTTAGAATATTTGTCAAATGAAGAGACTAAGGAGACTGAAGCAACTAAGGTAACTAATGTAACGAGGGTTTTTATTGCCTTAGTTTCGTTAGTCACCTTACTTACCTAAGTTACTTTTATTTATGTTATTTACTAAAAAGAATTCTCAATATGACTATCTTCGAAAAAAGTGGGTAGCTCATAATAAAGATTTAACAAGTACTCTTTTTGATAAACATCTGCGTCGAGTTGCGGCTACTTCTTTGGGGGGATTAATGCTTCTTTCTACCCCCTCTTTACCAATACCGACCCAACACCCTACTATTGATCCAGAATCTGAGCAATCAATAACGGCTGGTAGTAGTAAAAATGCTCTTTTAGCTGCAGAGCTGACTGATAAAGTACCTGCAGAAATGAGATCATTAACAACTGAGGAAGAAGCAACTATTGCTGGAGTTATTGAAAAAGATTTAAATGTCAAAGTTGCAGCTGAACTGGAAGGAAAGCGTTTAAATAGAACTTATGGGGTGATTGGAGGAGAACAGCATTTATATCGTTATCCAGGCGATACCGTCTATGCTCATGCAAAAACTGCTCAGGATTGGGCGATGTATGGAGGTTCGGGGATAGCCCCCGGTCTTGGGGCATGGGGGTATTTTGCTCCTTCCAAAGAGCAGATGACACCAGAGGATGAAAATCGGGAACGGTATTATCTAGCAGTTCAAACTTTTTTGTCGGCAGGATTTGCTGAAAGAACTGCTGAATACCGAGATTTTTTCAAATATCGAAAGATGTTGGTCGTAAATCCTAAGACGGGTCAAGCCGTTGTAGCTGTAATTGGAGATGCCGGTCCGTCACCTTGGACCGGAAAACATTTAGGTGGTTCCCCAGAAGTAATGCACGAGATTGGTTTGGCTGGGGGTCCAAGAAAGGGTCCGGTATTATACTTTTTCGTTGATGATCCAGAGGACAAGGTTCCTTTAGGACCAGTGAAAATAAATGAGGTAATACAATGAAACACTTTTACGCCCATTTAATAGAATTTGAATCAGTCTTTATTGAACTTGATGCGATTGATTTATCAGAAGAACAAAAGAATCAATTATCAAAATTAATTGATCATAACTTACATGCCACAATTATGGATGCGGTTTTTTCTGAACTTTCTGAAGATGATAAGAAAATATTACTGTCTCACCTAAATGAAGGAAATCATGATAAAATCTGGGAACACTTAAATAGTAGAACTGAAAACATTGAAGAAAAAATAAAAAAAGTAGCAAAATATTTAAAAGAACAGTTACATAAAGATATTGCTGAAGCAAGGAGGCTCAAAAAGTAACAAAGCGATCAGCTAATAGCTAATTCGCTACCACACAAATATATGATTAGCTTAATGAAATACAAAATTCTATATTTTATTTTATCTCTGGTTCTGATTCTACCGGGTCTTTTTTTCTTGGTTACTTCAGGTCTTAAGTTTGGAATAGACTTTACTGGGGGTGGACTTTTAGAATACCGATTTGAAAAGCCAGTTAATTCAGAGCAACTCAAAGAATATGGGGTTGTTACTCCCTCAGGAGAAAATCAATATATTATTCGCACAAAGCCATTAGAATTTGAACAGTTAAACCAAGTTAAAAAAGAGATCTCTCAAAAATACGGCAAATTTGAAATTAGGCGTGAAGAAAATGTTGGACCGGTTATAGGAAAAGAACTTGAACAAAAAGCTTTAATTGCATTAGTGTTTTCTTCGATAATGATTGTCATTTTCATTACTCTGGCTTTTCGAAAAGTTCCTAAGCCTGCTAGTTCTTTTAGATTCGGCGTCTCAGCGGTAGTAGCTCTTTTACATGATGTTTTACTTATTATTGGAGTATTTGCAATTTTAGGAAAGTTTTTTAATGTTGAAGTTGATACTCTTTTTGTGACAGCAGTTTTAACTATAATTGGATTTTCCGTTCACGATACTATTGTGGTTTTTGATCGGATTCGAGAAAATTTACCAAAACATCTTTCAAAGAAATTTTTAGAAATTGCTGATATCTCGGTTACTCAAACACTCGCCCGGTCTTTAAATACATCACTAACAGTAGTTTTTGTATTACTGGCACTTTTATTATTTGGGGGTGAATCGATTCGCTGGTTTGTGGTAGCTCTTTTAGTAGGAATTATTTCTGGAACCTATTCATCAATATTTAATGCTACCGCTCTCCTGGTTTGGTGGGAAGAACGTTTAGGCCACTAAGATTTGGGTTTCTGTTTTTTTCTCTTTGATACTTTTGAAGCCTTTTCATCAGCGAGTCTGTAAAGTGCAAAGGGAATAGGGAGGGTAACAAATAGGGTGAATAATTCCCCCATTAAGTTGGCAATCCAATAGTTGGCATGGAATTGAGGGAGGTTACTTTCAGTTTGTTTTGGGAGGGGCAATAAGGTATCAAGTGGTAGAACGCTATAAAGTAGCCTAATACTAATAATTGTTAAATAAAGGTAAAGTAAATATTTCCAAACCGAATTTGGAAGAAGATGTTTTTTAAATACATAAGAATAAAGTCCCAATACAACCAAAAAAGTAAAGATTAACTGGATCAATTTGGAAAAACCAATATCAAGACTGGCAAAAAAGTAGATATTTAAAACTAAAAATCCTACAACTACCCAAAAATATATTTTCCAGAGTGACATACTTTATTATCCTGAGAAATGAAGAGTAATTGCAAGTCTTGAGTCTGAGACAATTTCGTTAATCGTTAATCGTTAATCGTTAATCGTTAATCTTCTTATCCTGTCCAGTAAATATTCTCTCTCATTCTTACTGCTATCTTCAACAACTTCTTCAAAAAGAGTTTGTAGTACTTCACCTACTTTAGGACTAGGTTTCAATTTAAGTATTTCCATGACGTCACTGCCGTTTACTTTTAAATCAGAAATTCCAAATGGTTTGGTCATTACCTCAGTAATTCTTTTTTTGAAGTTTTCCATTCGCCAAGAAGTCTCCGTTTCAGTACCTCCCCCCAGTCTGTCACCAACTCGCAGCGCAAACATATCAGCAACATTCTCAAATCCAATATTTTTAATAAATCTTCGAATAGCTGAATCTGTTTGATGTTCATCCACAGTAAACATGTGATATCTGACTAATGTCCAAACTTTTTCAATTTCTTTTTTTGAGAGACGTAACCTCTCGGCTACTTTTTTGGCAATACTTGCGCCAACCACATCGTGCCCATAAAATGTGGCATTGCCATCAGCTTCAACTTTATAGGTATCGGGTTTACCAATATCATGAATTAGTGTGGCGAAACGGATTAAAGGATTAGCTGAAGGACAAAATTTTAAAGACAAAAAAGAATGTTCTCCGATGTCATATATTCGGTCGTGCTTTGGACCCTTTTGTACGACCCCAAAACATCGTTCAAGTTCCGGGAGAATAAATTGTAACAGACCTGTTTCTCGTAGAGTTATGATTCCTTGATATGAATTCTCAGAAGCCAATATTTTAAAAAGTTCATCGCGAATCCTTTCCCAGGAAATATTTTGAATTAATTGAGCCTTGTCTTTTAGGGCTTTAAAGGTCTTCTCTTCAATTGAGAACTGCAACTGCGTTGCAAACCGAATCGCCCGCATCAGTCGTAACGCATCTTCTTGAAATCGCTTATTTGGATCACCCACAGCTCTGATGATCTTATTTTGTAAATCAGCCTGACCACCAAAAGGATCCACAATTAGCGAACTAGCTAATTCGCTAACTGGCCAATTCGCTAAATTCATTGCCATTCCATTAACCGTAAAATCTCTTCTTCCTAAATCTTCTTCAACATTTTTAGTCCAACTAATATTATCTGGATGTCTTGAATCAAAATACCCAGATTCTTTACGCATTGTAGTGATTTCATAAATCTCGTTATTCGTTTGCTCGTTGTCTCGTTTTTCGTTTGTTGGTAGTTGTATTTGACGATTATACGAGTTATCGAGTAACGAGGCGCTAATTCCTACTGTCCCGAATTGGTTGTTGTAGAATCCCTCGGGGATTATTTTTAGAATTTGGTCAGGAGTTGCATCGGTTGTAAAATCCCAATCTTTGGGTTCTTTTTTTAAGAGTAAGTCCCGTACCACTCCTCCCACTGCATAGAGCATAAACCCAGCATCTTGGAATTTTTTACTAAGCTCAATGATTTCTTTAGGTAAATCAATATTCATATTGTGTCAATTTTACCTGTTTGTAGCATGTGTTACAATTTGTTTCTCTATGTTGTCACCAAAAAAGGTTTGGGATATTCTTCCTCAAATTTCTGAGGATTTAAAAACCCAGCTACTTTACAATCGAGGGCTCAAAACTGAAAAGCAAATTAATCAATTTTTTAATCCAGATCTTGATGACTATCAAAAGATAATCACTATCCCACAGATTGATAAAGCTTGGAAAAGAATCCAACAAGCGATTGATTTACAAGAGTCAATTATTGTTTATGGAGATTATGATGTTGATGGAATTTGTGCCAGTACGATTATTTATAAATCCTTGTCTTCATTAGGAGCAAAAATTGTACCTTATATTCCCCACCGTGATAAAGAAGGCTATGGATTATCTAAAATAGGGTTGGATTTTGCTCGCGATTCCGGGGTGACATTGGTAATAACCGTTGATAACGGAATTGTAGCTTTGGAACAAGCGAGATATGCCCGAGAAATTGGACTTGATTTAATTATCACTGATCACCATTTGCCTTTGGATGAAAAACCCGAAGCACATTCAATAGTTCATTCATTAGAGATGTGTGGAGCAGCGGTAGCTTGGTGTTTAGTCAAAGATAAAATTAAATCTAACTTAGTAAAAGAGCTGTTACAATTTGTGGCCATCGCCACAATCGCGGATATGATTCCTCTAACTGGATTGGGGAGAGCCTTTGTTAATGAAGGTTTAAAAGTCCTGAATCGAACTGATAATCTAGGGTTAATGTCACTCATAAATGAATGTACTCTTAACCTAGGGACGATCACTTCATATGATATTGGACACGTTATTTCACCCCGTTTAAATGCGATTGGTAGATTAGCCCATGCGATTGATGCCGTAAGACTCCTTTGTACCAAAGACAGTATTAAGGCCAAAAGACTAGCCAAACTACTTTGTGATACGAATGTAGAACGTCAGACCTTAACTATTAAAGCCATCGAAGAAGCCAAAATTAGAATGGATTTAACCAAAAATATTCAGATATTAGAAAGTCCAGATTGGCCAGCGGGAATTATCGGTTTAATTGCTGCCAGGATGTGTGAGGATTGTTTGCGTCCGGCAATTGCGATATCAATAAATAGTGAGGGGATGGCCAAAGGTTCGGCCAGATCTATAAAAGGATTAAACATTGTGGATCTGATTCGTCAGACAAGTGATATATTAGAAGATGTGGGAGGTCATGCCGGAGCAGCTGGATTCTCTCTTTTAGAAAAAGATATCCCGGTTTTTAAAAAACGATTAGAAGAACTGATCGATAAAACTGAATTAAATTTTGTTGAACAAACCTTAGAAATAGAAGTTTTGGTTGAAGCAAAAAAGCTAAATAAAAGTTTAGTCAAAGTCCTAGAAGAATTTGAACCGTTTGGATTTATGAATTCTAAACCAATTTTAGCAACTGAAAGATTACAAATATCCGATCTAAGAACATTAAGTGATGGTAAACATTTAAAATTTAAAGCTGATGGTATTGACGTAATCGCTTTTGGAATGGGAGAGATGATATCACTTTTAAGTAATGGTCAATTAGTAGATTTGGCTTACTATTTAGAGATTAATAGATTTAATGGATCTGAAAAGTTACAACTTCGGGCGAAAGATATCAGAATATCTGAATAAATTATTTGCAAGATCTTTTCTTGTGACTATCTTGCCAGAGGTGGGTGAGAAGACCCTTGACTAATCAGTTCAGTCCATTTTTGACTAATTGCTTCACGAGCATTAAAAGTACTAATTCCGATGAATACTCCGAGTGCTACTATTGCGGCAGATGCAACTAAAGTAGTTTGATTGGCTTCATGACGAAGTCTTTGTAATTTAGTTAATCTTTGAACATGTCTTTGTCGCGAACCTCTTTGACGATTCCGCTCCGCTCTTTCAGCTGAAACTAATAGATCATCAGGAATTTGTTGTAATAGATTGGGAGAAAGTGAAGGGTGGCTGACGAGTCTTAATGTTAGTTTTCCTTCGGAGTCCGCTATGGCTGCATATCCAGTTTCAGGGTCAGTGGTTCTACCAATCACTCCAATGGTTGTTAAAATTTTATTATCATGGTAATCAGTAACATTTCTAACGGTTGTTGGTTTTGGTTGATCTTCGCGAATTGACATAGAAAATGAATTATACTATATCTTATAGTATAATGCAACCTTTCTTCGGATTTAATATTTCGTGTTTTCTTTTGTGCCTAATATTAGTATAATTACTCTATGGAAGAAACGAAAGGGAAAGTTATTTTAGCAGTTGGGGCCCATGCTGATGATATTGATTTTGGAGCCTCAGGAAGTATTGCCAAATGGGCCAGTGAAGGAGCTACAATTTATTATTTAATTTTGACTGATGGCAGTAAGGGAACTGAAGATAAAACTATCAAGCATGAAGATTTAATTGCTATGCGCCAAAAAGAACAAAAAGATGCAGCTTGGGTTTTAGGAGCTAAGGAAGTCTTTTTCTTAAACTATGTTGATGGGGAATTAGAAAATTCTATGGCCGTAAGACGTGATATTGTTAAAATAATTAGAAAAGTTAAACCTGATGTAGTTATTTGTTGGGACCCAACCTATGTTTATGATGCAGAAATGGGGAGAGTTAATCATCCTGATCACCGAATGGCTGGACAAGCAACATTAGATGCAGTTTTTCCATTTTCCAGAAACTCCAGAACTTTCCCAGAACTTTTAGAAGAAGGTTTAGAGTTACATCATGTCAAAGATATTTTATTAATGAATGTACCTAAGGCTACCTTATTTGTCGATATTACTGACTACTTAGATAAAAAACTAGAAGCCTTAAAATGTCATGACTCTCAATTTGATGATTATGAGAAAGTTAAGGAAAGGGTTACGGAAAGAGCTCAAAAGTTAGGTGAAAAATGTAATGCTCAATACGCCGAAGGATTTGTTAGGATCACTCTTGCATCGTAGGAATATTATCGTTTGAGTCTTTATCAGCTTTAGCTGCATCATACTCGGTGCTCATTAGATATCTCCTTTTATAATCTTAGGTAAATCCCGCATATGAAATGTATTTCCTTCATTATACCAAGGTGAAACTGGACTAATATGTGGTGTGTCTAATAATGCATAAGTCGGACGCATAGGATAATCAGTTGGGCATTGATTTGGGCCAGTTACAATAAAAGCAGTATGAACTCCAGCGTTATTTCCTGCACCAATATCATCTTTATAGTCGCCAATCATTAAAGTATTGTCACGACGAACTGGATGCCCTTGTCGCCTTAAATCTTCAAGTACAAATTCTATTACATTTCCACTTGGTTTTCTCGGCATATGTTGTAACTTTGAACCCACACCTTTACCATAAATCGCAATTAGTTCTTTAAGTAGGTCCCATGATTCAATTGACTGGGTAACTTGTGCTTCGTTACCATTAGTAACGATCGCCATCCGTACCCCCATTTCATGCAAAGCTCTAATTAAATGTCGGTGCTTAGGTACATATAAAGTATCAGATTTTTCTCTGTATACTTGTAGGAGTTCAGCTTTTTTCTCATTTGACAAATCGCCATTAAGTTTATTAGCTAGTGCATCTTGAACAGATACATTTTGAGGTCTATTTAAAACAGTTAAAAAAGTATCTTTATCCAAGGTTTTCCCCAGAACTTCTCTATATGCCTCATTAATGGCATGGGCAAGCCTCCCCTTTTGAGAAGTAAAGGTACCATGAAAATCCCATAAAACAGTATCATATCGTAACCTATTCTCTGTAGACATTTAACTTATCTCCTTCACTGAATCGTATATTGCTGTTTTTAGATTATTGTAAATAGCCCAGTACTGGTCACCGTATGAATAATGCCACCATTCTGTTGGTAAATTTACGAAACCCTGCTTGGTTAAGACATCAAATAATAATTTTCGGTTTGCTTTTTGCTTCGCGGTGAGCCCTTTTGTAAATGTATTTGATTTTTCATCAATTGAATTTAAAGGAATACCCATATCTAGATCATTTCCCTTTTGATCCATAATAGTAATGTCGATGGCACCCCCAGTTGTATGAGGAGGACATAGTGTTGGATCTGCTACAAACTGAGTAGTTAACTCCCAAACTTCCTTCTCATTTTTATTAGGATTTTTTTGTCTTATTTCTTCTTTGATTTGAGAAAAAATTTGTTGTTGATAAGAAAAGGGTCGATGTCCTTCAGACAACTTAAAAGAATATCCTTTAGGTAAGGACTTTGCAGCTTCCATTAATTTTTTTGCCACAGTTTTTCTCAATCTTGGTTCTTTTACTATTTTAGCCAAGTCGTCCGGTGGTAGATAGGTGAATATGACGTTATTTTTAGTAAATAATTTGGTTACTGAAACTAAATCTTCGCCGTTATCCTTAACCGGCAATGAAGTTACGAAGGATTCAGCAAAGTATACAAGATGTTTCTCATTTTGGGCTATTTTTTTTATGTCAGAGACATTAGATATTATTCTCATATTAAGATTTCTCCTTGCCTGAGGATTGTTTCTGAAGTCCCATTTTTGTAAACTAGTTCAATTTCTGGAGTTCGACTGATTAAATCACAATGATATAATGCTGGGTCTCCGTTATAACTTCTCCCTAAAGCAATATGGGCTGTTCCATATTTTTTCTCATCAATCAACAAATCATTACAAAAATCTGCATTTTTATTTACACCAATTGCAAACTCACCAATTCTTAAAATATTATCAGCATAAATTTTTTTTAATGTGCTATCAATTTTGAGTCTCTTAGTCTCATCTGTTATTTCTGCAATAACTTTAGTTAATATTCCAGTTTCATTTTTGCCTTCTGTTTTGATCAATTTACCTTTTTCAAAATAAAGAATCATTGGTGTTTTGACAGTAACAGTTTTTTCTTCTAATTCATTATAAAAACTGCCATCAATTAAAAGACTTCCAGTAGCACTGGACATATCAGGTGTTATCCAGACCTCACCTAAAGGAATATTCCCCCCCCCTCCTAGTAAATGTTGGGTAAAATCATAATTAGCAGTGGGTTTATTTTTCTTATTTAATCTAAATGATAATTCATTCTTTCCTGTTTTAATCTTAACTGTAGTAGCTTTTTCTAAACGATCTTTAATTTCCTTTGAAATTTTGCCTAATTCTTGATAATTAACATCAACACTTTTGACCCAGTTTTTTAAGTCATTTATATAGAACCAAAATGCTTGGATTTCTTTTTTAGCTCGACGGTAATAGAGAATATTAGTAAATTGTTTACCTTTTAGAACATAGGGTTTGATTTTCCCCACAGGATCATGTCCTAGACAATCGACATCAGTTTGAATAATTAAATTAAATTCTTTGCTTTTCATTAAGTTGTATACTGTTTGATCCATAGGATATTTATAGAGTCGAGGTTTATAGACAATTTGATTAGCAGCTCCTCTTAATTGAATAATAGCTTGATAAAATTGTTGACCAATAACATATCCGTTTTGATGATTTTGGTCTAAAGCAGAAACAATTAAGGCCTTTGTATGAGGGCCAACTTTTATAACAGTTTCTAAAAGTTTTTGAATAATACTAACTGTGTTAGTTTCCATTGCCTTTGGTTGCAAGTAATAGTAAGTGATCAGTTTCAGAAAAATTATTAATTCCTAAATTAACTTTCTGATTAACCGGCATATGATCTCTTCTAACTAGTAAAGGTGCATCAAAACTAGCTGTCCCTAAATTATTTCCACATAATACTGAATGACCTAATTCTTGAATATCGGTCAGTACCGGTTGAATATCTCCACTATCAATAATTGGGTTAACAAGGTATCCATTTTGACGAGCAAACTTGCTAAACAAATGAATTACTTCCGCACTTCTGGTTGTGGTAGCAACCACGTCGACACCATTTTTAAAAGTTTGTTCATATAATTGAGTACCAAATCCTTGTCCGCGGAATGTTGGGTTCATTGCAGCAGCGCCTCGATATAATATTTTTTTACCATCAGCTATAGGGTATTTGTCATAAGTATTAAAACCAACTAAATCTGCTCCTTTCCAAACTGTATGAACAAATTGGGAATTAAGCATAACTGCCTCATAGTCACTTTCATCAAGCTCTGGGAAAGCAATAGTTGCAATGGCAAACATTTGATCTTTTATATAATTTGGAATGTTATTATGTCTTAGCTGATCCACTGCGTCTTTCGTTCTTTGTGCTACTGATTCAGGTGTCTGGGGTTGATTAGCTTTTGTTAATGCTGCCTCTCTGATTGGCATATCAAAACGAATAATTGTTAATTTACCGCCATTATGAGTTGTATTGATTACCTCTGCCTGAGGGTCTGTTTCATATTGTTCACCGAGTTCTTGAACTAGTGTTTCTCTCATATTATTGTATCCTTTGTGCTGGTCCCTCTAGATAATAATGTCCATTAGCTCTAGAAACTGATACTTTTGCTCCTGGATTATGAATAGTTACATTCATATCAGGATTTTGGCGCAATAATAAATCAGCAGTACAAACGGCACCAGTACCACAAGATTCAGTGAAGTCATATACACCGCGTTCATAAGTTACAACAGCTACTTCGGATTCTGTACTTTGATGAGCAAAATTAATGTTAATACCTTTGGGGAATAACAATTCTCCAGTAGTCCCTTTTTTCGCTAAAATGTTCTGTGCGATTTTGCGTAATTCTTCACGGTCTAATTTTGGGTCCGTGGCAATGATCATATGTGGTTCTCCCAAAATTTGGGAAACCTCTCTTAGTTCAACTCCTTGATGACCAGATAAATCAATCAATTCATGAATTAACTGGTTGTTAAAATCCGGCGAAGTTAACCCTTGGAAGTAGTTAGCCACTGTTTCTGGGGATAATGGTATAACCTGAGATAACTGAGATCTAAAACCATTTTCTGTTTTTTGAACCTCAACCACCTCTCCATCTAAGGTTTGAATTTTAACTGGTTCTTTACGATCTGGGTTTTTTGAATAGTAAAGATCTCCAACTGCTCTTGTGCCATTTCCACACATTGCTGAAACAGAGCCGTCTTTTTCTAAGATATACATTTTACAATCAGCTTGTTCGTCATCTGGTTGAGTTAAAACTAGAACGGAATCTAGTCCTTTTTCTTTTAATGTCGTTACTAGTTGAGAAGATAACTCTTCGTTATCTAAAGAAAATTGTCCAGAATTATCTTCATAAACTACAAAAGAGTTACCTCCGGCTTCAAAAAAATGAGTTTTACCTGGTTTTGGTTCTACTTTTTCTTCACGAACCTCCGTGTTTTCAAGAAGAGATTTTACTCCTGCTTCTCCAAAAAGAGTGTAGACGGTCATTAGTGAAGGTCGAGCATCAAAATATTCAAGTGCTTCAATTCCGCCAGTTAATTCTCTGTATTTAGCAGCAATAAAAAAGTTTAAAAGGGCAATAGCTTTATGTTCTGGACCATCATGGCTAGCCGCAGCGACTAATGCTCGTACCTCTTCAATTTTAGAAGCTAGTATATCTAATGTAGCTATTCCTGTTGGTAGCTGATCTGCTTCTCCTGTAATATAGGCAGTAATGTCTCTCATTTTAGGGAGATCTTTTTTTTCAAGAGATTCTTTAATAGATTTCATTAATGCTCCGCGTTCAGTTTTTATAAATAATTCTTTTTTAGCCACTTCGTTTAAACTTGCTATTGATTTTGTTACTACATTAGGAGCTTGGTCACTAAATAATGCTCGAGCTTTTTCTACAATAGAAGGTAAAGACGTAACCCTTGTTATTGTTTCTTGTCTTTCTACAACCACTTGGTGCCATCTAGCTTTAATTTCATCCGTTGTAGTGAATCCTTCTGTATCTTGTGTAAAGTCTTTTTCTAGGTACCAGGGTAATTTAATTCTTTCTCCACTAGGAAGAGATGATATTGCGTGGGGATGAACTCGAACTATTCCTTGTTGATCTAAATCTCTAACTGCCTTGGGTGTGCCATTTTCCACTATATGATCCCAGACCATGTCAACTTGTCGAACATAGGAGGAACCTCTTTCTGGTAATAACACTGAGCCGTTAGCTCTTAATTGCAATATTAAAGGGATAGCCGTAGGAACTAAGGCAACTTCTTGTCCTTTAAATAGTTCAGATAATTCTCTGGCTAAATCTCCATGGTCTTCTAGTGGTTGATCTAATACTCGAATTTGTCGATCACCAACTATTATTGAATCGTCATGAACAAACAATTTTGATTTTTTCCCATCTACAATTATCCAAAATGGAGTTTCACCTTTGTTAGCAGAAAGAGTATTAATTGGATTTTCTCCTGCATTGGATAATTTAGAAGAAACTTTATTGTGAGCGTCAGTATACAGATCTTTGTTAGCGATATACCAATCAAAAAATTTAAATCTATCCTGTGAAGGGTCTATTTGATTAGCTGTTGTTACATGATCTCCTGAGATCGCAAAATATTGAGTACTTTCAGTTAAATCAATATCCTTTAAACTAATATTAGTTAGTCTTTCAATTTCAGCAGCAATTGTAGTGAATGTGTGGTGAGCAACTTCGGTTAAATCTTTACCGCGCATTCCTTGGTATAAAGCTCCGTTTGGGTGAGCCAGTTGTCGAACTCTTGCTACTGCTTCAGCTCTTTTTTCTTTCGGTAAGGTACTTATATTTTGATCAAGATGACGTAGTATTACTTGCCTTTGGGCTAAATCAATATAATCATAATTGTGACTACTAGCACTTTTTTCAGCAGAGTCTACGATCCCATACCAATTACTAGTGGTTAGTCCACGGTAAGCAGCATCAACAGTAGTTGGAAACTCTAAAGGATATCCAAGTTGTTTTAAACCCTCATTTACGGCGACTTTGTCGTCATCATCGAAAGTTTCGGAAGTTTGTTCCCAAGATCTAGCTATAGATTCGAACTTTCCGCCCAGAAATTTCCCAACCGAATAAGGAGTTGTTGTTTCTAGGGTTAATAAAGGCATAGTATCACTTACTGCAAACCACGCAGGCTGAACCTCTTTGTCATCAAAACTAAAATACTCATTTGTGACATGAGGTGTTAGGTTACCATCAGTTGACCGTCCTAAGGGATCAACTAAATGGAACATATGTACTAATCTTGGCGGGGAATCTACACCTATTTGATGTTGTTGGTGACCTGCTAATTTCACCAAAGAATCCCATTGAGAAAACAATGCTTGGTCACCGCTATATATTCTATTTATTCCTGTTAGTTCAATTGCCATAAAAAAACCTCCCATTTGGGAGGCCTCTATCTTTCTTGGGATGTAGGGATTTCCTACATTTGACCTCCCAAATTCACTCTCACAATAGAGAGCATCCAAGGAAGGTAAGTAAACAAGTTAATTCTCTTAACGCCTAAAGTTGTATCCATAAGCTATGGGTTATTTTAATACTTTTGGATAACAAAAGTCAAATAACGATTTAAATATTAGACTATATCTTGTCTGTGCTTGTCAAGCTTGAAGTAGTGAAGCACTAAATAGCTAATAAACAACAGATGTTCTTGCAAAGTTAAGTTCTAACTTGCTACTATTTAGAATTATTAAACAAGTGAAGAGATAGAATCCTCTACATTCAAAAAACTCTTTTAACCTATGGAAAGAGAATTAGCTTACTCTATTGATATTCAATCTGCTTATATTCAACCTGCCTTGATTGAAGACTCATCTGGCAAAAAAAGTCCAAGAGGAATACAACGCTTTTCTTGGAAACACTATGCTCTATTTGCAGCAATGTCTCTTCTTGTCGCGTGTGATATTAAATCAGATTTAAAGGAACCAATAGTAGCAGCTATCCCGGAGGTGGTTGAACCGACTCCGGTTTCATTACCACTGGTTGCCCTTTCCATAAATCCTTATGATTATTGTCCTCCCATAACCGAAAGCTCAAATGTGATTTCGAAAGTCCTCTCGGGTACTCCAGTTCCAAAAGAAGCAGTGGTTCGTCCAGTTCAAACACCGCAAAAGAATGTCGATATCTTAAAAGATGAGATTGATACTTTTTCGGTAATTGCAGAAAATATTAAATCTGAAAATCCTGTTTCTGCTTCTAAAGTCAAAGCCATGATTATGCCAATTGGTTACTCTCCTGAAGAGATTAAAACCAATATACCCAAATTAGTCAGATTTTTAGATTGGGCTTATGAAGATATCGCTATTGAGTTCCCTTATCTTGATATTTCGGTACCCCTTTCGGTCGATCATGTTCAACAACTCGCTTCCTTTACTGATAAAGCTAAAGCTGAAAAATTAATTAGAAAAATAAATAGAATGTCACCAATTGATATATCTGTTTTTGTCATAAACACTCCTCAATTCTTAGGAACGACTTATTGGGGGGAAGAAGGAAAATTAAGCTATGCCTTAGTATCGGGACAAGGTGCTTCTTCCAAAGCGGCCACAGTTCATGAAATTGGTCATGGTTTATGGTTAAGTGATGGGTATAAAGATCATAGTTTAGCCTATCAAATCCCCAATGAAGCCCTTTTCCCTAATATTGAGTCCCTACCCCAGTATGTCAAAGAGGCTTACCTTAAACAGCAACCACCGATTGTAGCCACTGGCGGAATCTGTTCCAAATATGGAGAAAACGTTCCCATTTTTACTTTCTATAATCGAGATGATGACGAACTGAACATTATGAAAGCAAAAACTTCATCAGATAAACAGATAGAAATTACCTTAAAAGAAGGCAAAAAAGTTTTTGATCCGGTTCAGATAGCGATTATGAATCAGCGAGCAAAAGAGCTTCTTGCAGCCAGGTGATTGTAACTGCTGAGCTTGTTTGTTATTATTGCCGAATAAGAGGCGAGTCATCGAAGACTCATTTCTGAAGAAAGAGGCGAGTCATCGAAGACTCATAATTCCAGATATGCAAGATAGAACGATGATATTAGATTGTAACAACAGAGTGAATGAGACTGTGACCATTAAAGGGTGGGTGCAGACTCGGCGTGATCATGGGAAGATTGGATTTTTGGATGTGGCTGATAGATCAGGTGTGATTCAAGTATTTTGTACAGGAGAACAACTAGGGGATATCCATGCTCAGGATGTAGTTTCTATTACCGGAAAAGTAGCGAAAAGACCTGAAAAATTAGTTAACGATAATTTACCAACCGGATCAATTGAGCTTCAAACAGAAAAAATCGAAATTCTCTCTAAATCCGCTGAACTTCCGTTTGATATGGGCGGAAAAGAGTTAGATTTGCAATTACCTACTCTGCTTGATTTTCGTTCTTTAACGTTGCGCCACCCCAAGATTAAAGCTATCTTTAAAGTTCAGGCGGCTCTTTTAGAAGCTTTTCGTCAGACCTGTTTAGATCTTAATTGTACTGAAGTTGTGGTTCCCGAAATATCTGCTTCTTCAACTGAAGGTGGAGCTGAAGTTTTTAAAGTTGACTATTATGGACATTCAGCCTTTATGACTCAGAGCCCTCAGCTTTATAAACAGATGATGGTACCGGTATTTGAGCGAGTTTTTACGATTGCTCATGCCTACCGGGCTGAACCTTCAGTTACAACCCGCCATTTATCAGTGGCAACCCAAATGGACTTTGAAATTGGTTTTGCTGATTTTGAAGCTTTACTCGATATTATTGAGCAAATTGCATTTAAAATGTTTCAGCAAGTGGAGGGTAAATCAAAAGATGAATTAGCTCTCTTTGGAGTCGAGAAAATTGCTTTTGGGAAAGCCGTTCGCCTGACTCTTCGTGAAGCCCAAGAAATAATTTTTAAAGAATTTGGTCGAGATAACCGTCAAGAAAAAGATTTAGAACCCAAAGATGAAATAGATATTTGTAAATGGGCTTTGGAAAAACATCAGACTGATTTTGTGATTGTGACTCACTTTCCAACTAAGAAAAGAGCTTTTTATACGATGCCTGATCCAAAAGATCCAGAATATAGTTTAAGTTATGATATTTTATTTAGAGGTTTGGAAATTCTGAGTGGTAGTCAGCGAATAAGTGATTACAATGAGTTAGTTAAAGTGATTAAAGAGCGAGGAATGGAGCCTAAAGACTTTGAGCTTTATTTGCAATCATTTAAGTTTGGTATGCCACCTGAAGGTGGGGGGTCTTTTGGATTAGAGCGATTAACGATGTTATTGCTTAATTTAGCGAATGTTAGAGAAGGATCACTTTTTCCCCGAGATATGGAACGGGTAGATATTCGTCTTTCTACTTTAAAACCAGAAAAAAAATCTTCAAAATAGGAATTTTGGCTTCAGATTTAGTATAATTACCCTATGCCGCAAAAGCGATTAATCACTAGTCCAGGAAAAATGCATCTGACCATTTTAGTATTGGGATTATTTTTGGCAGCTATTTTTTCCTTACTTCTGACTCCAACGGTAGTTCATCTATCTGAAAGTCAGATTCTAGCGGCTTCAAATGAAGCTCAACCACTACCCCAATATCTCCAACCAGAGATTACCAAGGCTCAAGAAGTTAAACCTCAACCGATCATAACTGTTGTTGCTGGGGATATTCCAGCTCCTAAATTTCACTCCGGTGCAGTTATGGCTGAAGATTTACTGACTGGAAAAATTCTTTTTGAAAAAAACATTCATTCTCAATTAGCTCCGGCTTCGACGACTAAAATAATGACAGCTTTAGTTGCTGAAGAACACTTTCGAGCTGCTGATGAATTAATTGTTCCAGCGGAAGCGATGGTAGGAGGTTCGAGTATGGGACTTAATGTTGGTGAGCGAATGACTTTTCGTAGTGTGTTGTATGGAATGATGCTGAACTCAGGAAATGATGCTGCCTTTACGATTGCTTTGAATTATCCAGGCGGCTTATCGGCATTTGTCGCTAAAATGAATCAAAAAGTTAAGGATTTAGGACTTTCCGATACCCACTTTGATAATCCAGCGGGATTTGATAGTCAAAATCATTATTCTTCTGCCTATGATTTAAGTGTTATTGCAAAGGAAGCAATAAAAAAACCCACGATTGCCAAAATTGTTTCTACAAAAGAGACTTCAGTTTTGTCATTAGATAAAGGGAAAGAACATGATCTGAAAAATTTAAATAAATTACTTTTAGAAAAAGGTTTTATTGGGATAAAAACTGGTTTTACGGAAAAAGCCGGTGAAAATTTTGTTGGTTTAGTTGATCGAGATGGTAAGCGGGTTATCACCGTAGTTTTATCAAGCGATGATAGATTTGGTGAAACTGTGACCCTTATAGATTGGGTTTTTGCCAACTTTCGTTGGGTTGAAAGTTAACTTTATTCTTTTTCCACTTGTTCTTCACTTACTGCTGCTACCATGCCCACATATTTTTCTCCTTCAAAAACATAGACGGGTTGTAAATATGGCTGATATTCCTCAGTCAAAAGATAGGCTAAATAAACTTTATTAATAGAAGCCGTTTTACCGCTCTCACTAACAGCCACAAATCCTTCACCATCTTTGAGTTTTTCATAAGCTTTTTCAACCGGTATTATCGGGTAGGTATAGGCGTTATTTAAATCAATTGGCCAATAAGTATAATCTAACGATATATACGGTTGACGTTCATTAATATTGCGATTAGTAACTCCTTTTATTAACCCTTCCTTAAATTTGGGGGTTACAATTGGATACTGAACTTCTTCACTTTCTTTAATAGGGGATTGCCAAAGATAAATGGTGGCGAAGTTACTTTCCCTCTTACTCGGTTTTTCATAAACTACTTTAGAGGAGCCATTTTCGAGCTGGTCTTTTAGAACTTGTTTATTGGCTAAAAACTTTTTTAAGTCCTCAGTAATGAATTTTTCATCTTCAAAACTAAAGTTTTCAATTAAACTAGCACTTTCAGTTGAGATATTGTCCTTATATTTAAAGTTCCCAGAATCCAATATGACGGATAATATTCCACCGGCACTATTCGTAAATCGGTACTGGGTGGTAGATAACATTGTAGGATTGGATTCAAATCCCAAACTAGCGGCTAATTTTTTGGCTCGGTCTAAAGCTAAAAAATCAGTCGCCAAAGGAGCGATAGAATAAACATTGAGAATTTTAGGTAAATGCTTTGGTAGTTCACCAGTTTCAGTATCAAGGGTATAGGTAAACCCGGAAGAGGAGGTGGAGCTTTTACCAAAGGTTAGTTTTGGTATTAAACCAAATTGAGGATCCGCTTTCGGTTCGGGTAATGGAGGGGGTTTATAAACAAAAGCCATATAGTAGGCCCAGCCTCCCCAGGCAAAAAACACTACAACCATAAAGATGGCAAATCCTAAAAGGGCTTTTTTAGTTAATGCAGCAGCTTCAGTTAAAGTCATAAGCTAGTCGCTAGTCACTAGTCACTAGTAACTAGTAACTAGAAAAATATTCTTCGAGTGAAATCGAGAAGTATCTTTATTATATTCTAAATCAAACATTAGTTGTATAATTGCTCCATGACTGAACAAGTAAGAACTCGGGTTGCACCATCTCCTACGGGCTATGCTCATTTAGGAATTGTCTATCAATCTTTATTTGATTATGTTTTTGCCCACAAATATCAAGGAAAATTTGTTTTGCGAATTGAAGATACTGATCGGTCTCGATTTGTGGAAGGAGCTGAAGAGATAATTGTGGATAGTTTAAAATGGGTTAACTTAGAACCTGATGAGGGAATTGGTACTTCAGGTGGTGAGTATGGTCCTTATCGCCAGTCAGAAAAATTAGAACTTTATCAAAAACATGCCATTGAGTTACTAAAAAAAGGTTATGCTTATTATTGTTTCTGTACCAAAGAACGACTAGATCAGATGCGCAAGTCACAAGAAGCGAGTCACGAGGCTCCGATGTATGATCGAACTTGTTTGAAATTATCAGATGTAGAGACACAAAAAAAACTTTCTGATAATGAAGAATTTGTTATCAGAATGAAAATTCCTGATAATCAAAAAATTACTGTTGAAGATGCGATTGTCGGCAAAATAGATATTGATAGTAGCCAAATCGATGATCAGGTTATCATAAAATCTGATGGTTTTCCGACCTATCATTTGGCGGTAGTAGTTGATGATTATTATATGAAGATAACGCACATTTTCAGAGGAACAGAGTGGATTCCTTCAACACCAAAACATGTTTTGCTTTGGGAGTATCTTGGGTGGAAGGACAATATGCCCAAATTTGCTCATCTACCTCTTCTTTTAAACAATGAAGGAGCCGGAAAATTATCAAAACGTCAGGGTCATTCTTCGGTGTTGTTTTATCGTCAAGAAGGTTTTTTGCCAGAAGCGGTTTTAAATTATTTAGCTAATGTGGTTTGGAATCATCCTGAAGGAAAAGAAATTTTCCCGGTAACTGAGTTTGCCAAAGCTTTTGAGCTTGAGCCGTTTAAAGTTTCGGTTAAACCGCAGGGAGCTAAGTTTGATCTCCAAAAATTAGAATGGATGAATGGAGAATATATTCGAAAGCTTTCAGATGAAGAACTGGCTAAACGAATTCATTTATATTTAAAAGATTTAGATAAATGGGCAAAAGACATTCCTACGGAGGAATCGTTATTAAAGATCACACCACTTATTAAGGAGCGAATAAAAAAGTTATCTGATTTTATTCCATTAACTCTTTTCTTGTACGAGAATCCAGAATATGATTTGGTAATTTTTAAAAAAGTCAAAAGTGAAAACCAAAAAGAAATATTGGAAAGAATAATTGAAACACTTAACAAACTTTCTACACCATGGAAGAAAGAAGAGTTTGAAATGGTTTTACAAAATTTAGCTAAAGAAGCAGAGATCGGTAACCGTGATTTTTTTCAGTTATTACGAATTGCCATCACAGGCCAACTAGTTTCACCTCCATTGTTTGAAAGTATGATACTTTTGAGTGAGGAGGAGTCAATAAAAAGGATAAAAGGAGCAATTGATTTTTTAACAAACCCTCCCGCTGAACCGAAATATTGATGCAACAAACAATTCTTTCATTTCTCCAGAAGAATTATTTCGAGGATATCCATAACGTTGAAAAATTAAAAGGTGGTGCAGATAATGATAACTATTCCTTTGAATCATCGGGTAAAAAATATGTGCTTCGGATTTACAATGAAGTTTTATTAGATCCAAGAGAAGAAAAAGATATTTTAGAAGAAATAAAGTTTATTAATTTTTTTCACAATCATTCAATCCCTACGCCAACTGTTTTTCCAGATAAAACGGTTAACTTACTTTCTAAAATTGATGATCGTTTCTGTGCAGTCTTTGAATTTGCTGAAGGAGATTATGCTTATGACAGACTCGGGCCAATTTACTTTGAGCAGATTGGCGAATTAATGGGTCAGATACATTTTCTAACTGAAAAGTACCAGTTAAAAACTCAAAAAATATGGCAGGGGAAACAGTGGCAAGGTAAGCAACTTTGGGATTATTTTTTAATTAAAGTTGAAGCCAATAAAGACATCCTAATAGAAGATGACTTGAAATGTATAGAAGGGATCAAACAAAAATTCGACTTATTTGAAAAATCAGAACAGTATTTTATTCATCACGATTATCATTTTGCTAATATTTTGTTTAAAGAAGATAAATTGTCAGCTTTATTGGATTTTGATAGTTTTAGCAAAGGTCAGTTTGCTGAGGATATCGCCAGATTCCTAGTAATAGAATTCGCCTATACAACCGCTGAGGAATATTCTCAATCAAAACCAATGGTTAAGGCTTTTTTTGAAGGGTATAAATCTCAGCATAAACTTTCAGAAAATGACAAAAAGCTGGTGGTTTGTTATATAGATATGTATTATATTTTTGAATTAATTCGTCTTAATCAGCAGAATCCCAAAAAAATTCCTGAGTTTAGATTGCAAATAAAAGAATTAAAAAATCACCTTGCAGCTTTGCGGATTTTAGCTATATAAAATCCTTCACACTTTTCAGAAGGAAGTAAGCGAATGGTGTTATGGATAAATCCTGGTATAGCATCAGGAATCACAAAATCAATTTTCTCAATTGTAATTTTACCCTTAGCTTTTTCAATTAGCCAACTAATTACTTCCTCATTTTCTTTTAATGATAAAGTACAGGTAGAGTAAACAATAATTCCGCCTGGTTTTGTGGCGTGATAACCTGACCACAAGAGATCTTTCTGTCTTTTACTTAAAGCTGTTACCAAATCTTTAGACCAATTCTGATAACTTCTTTCCAGCACATTGGGATCCTAAGCTTAGAATTCCACGTGGACAAGTTGTC
>JADMIO010606932.1_pt1 | contig 86493 bp, 106 predicted proteins | sample 8958161 | NCBI WGS metagenome assembly JADMIO01 (sample SAMN16585339, study PRJNA669376) | soil metagenome | isolation source: Crop rotation soil | place: USA: Cullars Rotation, Alabama | collected 2011 | reverse complement strand
CCGCGACTTCAAGTCACGTGAATTCCAAGCTTCGGATCCCACTGTGCTGGAAAGGGAATCTCTCCGAAGAGAGTGTCGCGGCTCTGCGTCGGCAAGCTCAAGACTCACGCTTTCATGAATGAGGCCATCGCTGGGAGCCTCAGTGCGGACATAATGGACTATCTCCTTAGGGACTCATATTTCACGGGAGTGGAGTATGGGAAGGTGGACATTCACCGGATAATAGATTCGCTCAGAGTCAGGGATGAGCACCTCGTTCTTGACCAGGCCGCTCTCTACGCCTTCGAGGCGCTATTGATAGCGAGGTATGAGATGTTCAAGGCGGTATATTTCCACCGAACCGTGAGGGCCGCTGAACTGATGCTCGCGCACTCGATGGCGCTCGCAGACGAAGAGCTACAGTTGACCAATCTCTCACGCATCGGCAGGTACCTGAACCTTACAGACGAGGTAGTCGTCGAGAGGCTAAGGACGCTCAGGCCTCACAATCAGAATCTCAGACTTGCGAAGAGCCTCGCGGAGAGGTACAACGAGCGCAGGCTCGTGAAGTGCGTCTTTGAGAAGGTCATGCAACGAAAAGACAGGGTGGTGCAGAGAATCTTCAACCAGAAGCGATTCAGGAACGAGCTTACAGGAGATTTGGCGAGGAAATCGGGGGTGGAAAAGGACGAAATCTATGTCGATGTACCGACCACGCCCTCGGTGCCCTACACGTACACAAAGGAGACCCTGAACTCGATAACGCTGGTGTATCAGGACCCGAGAAGGGAGCACACAGAGAATGTCTCTATCTCCGAGCTTCCCCTTGTCGGTTCGATCGCAGGGTTCACTGACATGCTGCGCGTCTATACGGTTCCCGGCCAGAGAGAGAAGGTAGCGAGCGCAGTATACTCGATCTTCGGTAGGGAAGATTTCAAGTCGACCTAGTGCGCTCATGGGCGGCTAAAATAATCGCCGACATTCTAGGACGTGCAACTAGAGGAGCTATTCCCTTACGACTCGTTTAGGGTGGGTCAACGTGCACTGACCGAATCGGTCTATGCATCCTGCAAATCGCACCGCGCTCTCGTCGTAGAAGCCATGAGCGGCTTCGGAAAGACATCGTCGGTGCTGACGGGGGCTATTCTCGCCGCAGAAGAGGACGGGATGAGGATAATCTACGCGTGCAGAACGAAGAGGCAGGTCGCCCGTGTCATGGATGAAATCTCAAAGATACAAAAGAGGATGCCCGTGAATGCAACGCAGCTCTTCGCCAAGTCCGACTACTGCCTTCTCAAGGAAGGGGCTGGAATGAACGTCAGCCAGGAGTCGTTCAAGTGGTACTGCAGTTTCAATACGACCAACAACCTGTGCTCATATTTCCTGAACCTCAACCTGGTCGGCAGGAAGGTCGGTGAGATACTCAAGGAGCTTGGGACGCGCGCCATGACCCACACGGAATTACTCGAGAGGTGCCGTGAAACGCATGTCTGTCCCTATGAGGTGCTCAGGCTCGCGATGGCCGATTCGAGAATTATTATCACGACATACCACTACCTGCTCAACGAGGTGTCTAGATCTCTTCTGTTTTCGACCACTGGATGGAGCAAATCCGAGACGGTGACCATCATAGATGAAGCGCACAACCTGCGTGACTTCCTCAGAGACGCCAACACGGAGCAGTTTTCGTTTGCTGACCTGGATAGAGCGAGGCGAGACGCCAAAGACCTCTACCTGAGGAATGCAGAGTTGTTCCTTGAGGAGCTAGAGCGCTCGCTTCGGAGCTTCTGCTCGGAAAACAAGTCTTGGTTTGTGGACAGAGCGGCACTACTGAGGCACATACAGAAATCTCACGACGATGTCTGGCTCCCAAATCTTGCCCTTGAGTTGTCGACCTGCGCGGGCATAGGGTGGCAGACCATCTCTATGGGCAGGAACATGCCCACATCGATCATGAAGGTCGGCTCTTTCTTGAGAGACTTGCTTGTATCCGACGACGGAAGATCATTGGTAAAGTCTGAAGATTCGTTCTTTCTTGTCAAGACCGGGCCCACCCACGAACTCAGAAACCTCACCGCTGAGTATGCGAGTCTGATCTTGCTTTCCGCTACGATCAATCCCTCAGACCTCTTCCTGAGGTCCGTAGGTCTACCCGGAGATACCACCCTCCACAGAATAATCACAAACCAGAAATTCAACGTCTTGACTTTGATCGACACGGGGACCAGCACCCGATTCAAGACGAGAGACGCTTCTATGTACTCCAAGATAGCATCGAAGATTGGGGCTGTGTGTAAGTCGACTCAGGGAAACGTTGGCATCTTCGTCCCCTCGTATGCAATGCTAGACTCGCTCAAGCCCTTCCTCTCCGATACCCTGCGGAACAGAGTGATCATCGCTGAAGGGAGGAACATGAGCAACAAGGAGGCAGAGAGCGTCATCAACACCTTCAAGTCGAGTCGGGGGTCGCTCCTTCTGGCGGTACAGGGTGCTCGCTTCTCCGAGGGAGAAGACTTCCCTGGAGAACAGATGGATGTCTCGATAGTTGTCGGGCTTTCACTTGCTCCCCCCTCTCCGACAACTTACGCGCAATTCGCGGCATCGGACCTGAATCGGCACGACACCTACCTCATGGTCTCCCTCCTCCCCGCGGTGAGAAAAGCGATCCAGTCCGCGGGCAGGCACATTAGGAGCCCTGAAAAGAAGGGCCTCGTGTTGTTCATGGATTCGCGATTCGCCCAGCCGACATTCAAACGAATGCTACCTGGATGGTTGCAGGCGGACATCCGAGTCGGTGACTTTCAGATATCGGAGATGGAGCGAGTCGTAGAGGGCTTCTTTAGCTAGAGTGGAAGATTCGGGTCCCTCTCCGGTGTGCTATCTTTGCTGCCGCAACCTCGTCCTTTGTGGCGCGCCGCGGACTCCTGTTGCTCACAGTTGTCCCTCTCTCGTCGACTACCTCGACCAATGCTTCCGGCAAGGCCGAGCTCACGATCTGGCTTATCCTGAAGGATTGTCTGGGCGCTCCATCTCCGACCTTGACGACTACGTTTACGTTGGGTACCCGATGGACGAGCCTGAGCAGCCTTGCTACGAGAAGGTCGACAGAGTCAACGGTGAACGAACCCAGCTCGAAACCACCGTAGTACACCACGACCCCTATCCTGGTACCTGGGTCGACGCCTATCAGGATTGTACGCTTTGGTTCCGACACCATCCTGGAGAGGATCTGCCCCTCCATGATCATCGGATTTTCATCCAATTCCTCAAAGGGAATTGGCGCACCCGCAAAGAAGGAGAGTTCGCTCTTGGTAGTGATTACGGGTTCTATGCCCTCTTCATTGGCCTCGACCGGGGTGATGCTCATGAAGCGAAGGTTTGTCCTCTTCAATCTAGACAATATGGAATAGTACGCTCTGCTGTTCAAGGTTGCAACGCCGACAACCTTCATATTTACTTCCTAGACTCACTCGGTTACTAATGAGCCTTCCTACAGAAAGACAGGCATTTGCGTTCCTGGAGCCACTGCGCGGAGGTTCCGCTATCATCGTGGTCAAGAATAGGAGCGACAACCTCGCGATATCCCGATTCCTCCTCGGCTGTCTTGCGACGACCCGGAATTATGTTTCTGTATTGGATACGAGTGGATTTCTAAGTACGAATGTGAGTCTTCTGGCGGCTGGACTTCCATCTAAATTCCTGCAGGGGAGTACGATTTCGGTGCCTGAGGAAGAGATGCGGCCAGAGGATTACCTCGCCGGTATGGTTGGAAGGGAATCAGAGGCGGTCTTGATAGATGATCTGAACGCTGTCCTGTACCTCCTCTCACCCGCTGGCGCCCGCTCTAGGATGCACCATCTCTCGGCATTCTTCCATCTTCTTTCGTACGCCGCGAGGGCCAACAATTCATTGGCTATCGGAATCGTCTACAAGACGGACTCAAAGGCTCTGTCTGCGAGGTCACTCACAGGGATATCCGATTTCCAGGTCGAGGGTGAAGTAGTCGGGAATGAGCTCTTGTTCAGGTCGCCAAAGGCAGATTGGCCCGGAGGAAAGTTCTCGGTTCCGCTCTACTTTGACCCGAGCACGTAGATACCTATGTAGACGGCTATGGCTATCATCAGGATCCCGATAGTCAGGTAGAAGCTGACGAGCCTCGACCTGGTCGTCTGTCTACCGCTCGCATACGATAGATAGATACCAGCCGCTCCCAATAGAAGCGCCAACGCATCGACGGCCGTCTCGGTCGCCGACTGAGCACCCGTAGAAGGAAAGATCACATAGCCAAAATTGACCGGCTGGATCACCGCGTTTACAAGACCCGCGGTCATCAAGACTATCCCCAATATGTAGAGAGCCTCCATCCATCTGCTCCTAATCTCAGATACGAGACCGCTCTTGTCTGCGGCCTTGGTTAGGCGCTCCCATATCTGGTCTACGTGTGAGTCGACCCAGCTCCGAATCATGTGGTATTCGACTGCTCCAAGGTAATCACGTCTTTTACCCACTGCCCCGTGTCGTGTGCGGTTTTAACTCTATTCAAGTAGCCAATCCATGACAGGCCTGAATAGGCCTCGTTCCACCTCTCGTAGCCTCTCTTGAGCGCAACAAGGGCTTCGCTGTGATACCGGCACAGTGATTCTCCCTCCCTGCTCATCCTAGCACACAGTTTGCACTTCATGCTTACCACGCTTGTTGTTCTCGCAATTGACATTGACGCAAATCCTCCAGGGCCGCCTCCAGGCTCTGATATAGACGATGGGCCACCCACACTTCATACAGGGCTTTGCGGCAGCCTTCACTGTACCGCGCTGTGGGAGAGGAGCTGAGGCACGACAGCCCTTCGAGTAGTCGGTGCAACCCACAAACCTCTTTCTTGTCTTTCTCGAGCGGATTACGATGAGCTTACCGCTCTTGCAGATGGGGCATGCACCGAGGACGTTGACGCTATTGTTAGCCTCGCCTACCGCTGTCTTGATTTCCGCCGTGAGCGCTTCAGAACTCTCCCTGATTGCGGCGACCTGCTTGGAAAGTATCACTATCGCCTTTTCAGAGACCTCACTTCCCTCAGCCTCTCCAGCCTCTATTCTTTCGAGCTCTCTTTCGGTTTCGCGGGTAAGCTCGACGGAAACTATCTGAGGACAGTGTTCCTTCATCGCCTCGACAAGTGCAATACCCAGGTCCGTCGCGACGATTTTTTCCCCTGCCATGTATCCCCTCGCGATGAGCGTGGAGATGGTTTCAGCCCTTGTCGACTTGGTCCCTATCCCCTCTCGCTCCATCATTCCGAGAAGCGTGCTTTGGTTGTACCTGTAGGGGGCCTGTTCGAGCTTCTCGTCACAAGAGATTCTGATTACGGACACGACCTCACCTTCCTTCAGCGCAGGGGTGGATTTCTCATCGAGGTCAGATCGCTTCCCATGGACGCTTATCCAGCCAGACTTGAGTGTCCTCCTCCCGACGATCCCGAAAGTGTTCCCTTCGACATCTATGCTGATGTCGGTCTTTTCTCTCACAGCGTCTTCTGCGAAGCAGGAGAGGAATCTCCTGACGATGAGGTCGAAGACCTTGCCCTCTTGCGAAGAGGGAGATTCTCTTAGTTGTACTCCGGTGGGATAGATTGCAGGATGAGCCGGGTCTGCCCTTGTCCCCTCTCTTGGGCTGAGTCTACGCCCTAGCAACTCCGAAGCGAGCAGGGAATACTGATTGATTCTAGCGAGCTTAGAGATTATGTTTTCATAGCCTATCGAGGGTGGGAGCCTCTGACTGCTCGTCCTTGGATAAGATATGACCGCATCCAGATAGAGCCGCTGAGCAATTTGAAGGGTTCTGGATGGAGAATAACCAAAAGTCCTGAATGCCTCTCGCTGCAGGTCTAGCGTGTCGAAGGGAGGGGGAGGGCGTTCCTTGTATGCGACTGAGGTAGACGACAGAACCCTGCCAGACTTGCCCTCACATTCGGCCTTGACCTGCTCAGCCGAGGCCTTCACAAGAAACTTTCCTCGAGTGCTCAGCGCTTCAAACCTTACCCCATCCTTCTCGAATACAGCGGTGACGGTCCAGTAAGGAGTAGGGACAAAGTTCCTTATCTCCAACTCTCTTTGCACAACAAAACCTAGGGTCGGCCCCTGCACTCGACCCATGCTGATCGTCTTGTAGCCATGGGAGACCGAGTTGAACGAATCAGAGAGGATCCGAGAGAGATTGACCCCCCAGAGAAAATCGATTGCGTGTCTCGCCCTGCCCGCACGAGCCAGACCTATACCAATCCCTGGCTTTGCCTTCTCGAACGACGCGACGAGTTCATCGTCAGTAAGTGTCGAAAACTTGGCTCGCTGCGAGGATCCCTCGGGACGCCCGCACACGTACTGCAGGATGTTTTCACCGATCGTCTCCCCTTCTACATCATAGTCGCAAGCATTGATGAAACTCGTGGCTTTCTTCGAGAGTTCTCGAATCGCTGATATCCTCCTTCGCATGGCACCTAGTTTCTCGTCTACCATGAAGGCGGGAAACCACTCTAGGTCGAATACCGGGTACGTCTCCCTAGAATCGAACGAGTCAGAGATTCCGTAGAGGTGCCCGAGCGCGGAACAGACGACATACTTTCTTTCTCCCCGTTGAAGTGACCAGACCTGAACCCCATCGACATCTAAGCTCCGTGCACTTCCGTCTGAGAGCGCGTGCGCAATCTTCCTGGCGGCGTCGGGCTTCTCAGAAAGGACCAGCGTGTAACCCTCGAGCCCGGTCGGCGTAGGGGGATAATGAAGTCCGACGACAGAAGATGGAGCTGTAACATTTTTAAGACGAAAACGCCTCGCTGGCGCGTATGACCTATGAGCTGGTCTGTTCAAAGTGCGGTCACACGATTTATTCGGGCTTTGACCTACGTTCTCCGAACGATATACTCAAGCCTTTGGGTTTCGCATGCAGGAAATGTGGGGCCAAGCTCACTCCGAACAACTTCAAGCTCGATGTCATGAAGCTCGAGGGAAAGTTCGCCTAGACCTGTAGCCGAGACTCCGCATGTAGACGCACTGGTCAGTTCTTACACCGAACTTCTTAGATGGGTATTCAGCGTCGCCGATCAGATTTTGCGCAACACCCCTGATCACCACGAATGGAGAGGCCTCATCAGATTCCCCCATCACGAGCTGTGCGGCGGAGCAAAGGTCATCGGCTACCGCCTGACTCGTGACGCGGAGGACGTTTCCGAATAGGTCTTCCTTGCCTCTGAGGTCCAAGACTGCCTCAAGACCGGACGCAGCGACCGCGACTCCCGTGGTCCCTCGACGAGTAGGCATTAGCCGGCTATCTGATACGACCACGCCTATCCTGATACCACGCCTGTACTGCATGGCTTCGACTATCGATGCGGCAGACTCCCATGGATGACTGGGGTACAGCACGGCTCTGCCGTGTTCTATATTCGAACGGTCGATCCCTGCGTTAGGAGACAGCATGCCATCCCTGGCGGCGAGGACAAATCCCACCACCCCTCCCAGTACTTCATCGGACTCTCTAACGATAAGTTCGCACAACTCTGGTGGCATCCTGTGCCGGGAGGCCAGGTCGAAAGCGTAGCGTGATGGGTTCACCGAGGCGAGGTCGACGATTCTTCCTTCAGATATCGCGATGAACTTGCTCGATACGACAAGAACGTCCCCATCGCGCAGGGTCTTTCCAGCCAGTCCATCGAGCAGATCGATCACATCAAAAGGGCCATTCTTCCGCTCGGTCTTAATCGGCCAGACCTGGATCATGAACAATGCCGCCTTGGGCTTAAATAAAGAGCTCTCGGTCGGAATTTCAGTTGAAACGAACACCCCTGTACGATTTTCATTCATCGCACGGAAAGATCGTGGAGTTCGCCGGATATGAGATGCCGCTTTGGTACAGCAGCACGGTGGACGAACATCTCGCGGTGCGGAACGATTCCGGGATTTTCGATGTCTCCCACATGGGACGCGTGTCCATCCGGGGTGATCGTGCGACCGAGTTCCTCGAGTCGCTCGTGCCCACAACCGTCTCAGGCCAACAAATCAGCAAGTCGTTCTACACCTTGCTCTTGGACGAGAAGGGAGGGATAATCGATGACCTAATCATCCTAAAAGAGGCCGACGGTTATCTTATGATAGTAAACGCCGCCAACAGGAAGAAGGACCTCGAACACATCGAAGGTCGCTCAGACCCATACGATGTCGAGATTCTCGATGTCAGTGATTCTTCGACGATGGTAGCGGTTCAAGGTCCAAATGCGAGATCAGCTCTTCAGCCTCTAGTATCGAGCGACCTTTCAGGCATCGAAAGACATCGACATGTGAAGACCACGGTAAAGGGAAGGCCAGCGACCGTGACAAGGAGCGGCTATACGGGCGAAGACGGGTTCGAGGTCATCCTGCACGACAGTGGCATCGAGAGCAATTCGCTGGCAATGTCGGTGTGGACGGAATTGGCCTCCAGGTCCAAGCCGTGTGGGTTGGGAGCGAGAGACTCTCTTCGGACCGAGGCAGGCCTTCCATTGTATGGCTCAGACATCGATGAAACGACGAATCCGTTCGAGGCGGACCTCTCCTGGGTCGTGACCAAGGGCAAGACGGGATACGTCGGAAGTGAGCGGCTCACCGCCTCCACTGCGCCCCACAGTGTCAGGAGAGGAATAGTACTGCTCGACAAGATACCGCGCCACGACTTCACCGTTCTCTCCAGGGAGAAGGAGGTGATAGGCAGGGTCACGAGTGGGACATTCTCCCCGATATTGAAGAAAGGGATCGCGCTGGCCTATCTCGAATCAGCAAATTCTCAGGTAGGGACACCGGTCAGCGTAGACGTAAGAGGCACCCCCGCACCGGGGACAGTCGTGAAGCCTCCCTTCTATGATGAGAAGCTGTATGGATGGAAGCGCTTGAAACAGTAATAGCAAACCATACCAGGCATCATAGGATGGAACGATATGAGATTCCAGAAGGATTATTCTACACGAAGGAGCACGAGTGGGCCAGGATTGCCAATGACAAGGTCGAGATTGGGATAACCGACTATGCTGCTAAGACGCTCAACGACGTCGTCTATCTCACCCTCCCAGAAGTAGGTGCAGAGGTAAAACAACTCAAGACCTTCGGAACCGTGGAATCTACAAAGGCGGTATCGGAGTTGTATGCGCCTTTGTCAGGGAAGGTCAGCAGGGTCAACTCTGAGCTTACAAATCATCCCGAATTTGTGAACAACTCGCCGTACGAAGAGGGATGGATAATCGAAATCACTCCCACGAGCCTTCAAACCGAGCGTGCTACACTTCTCGACCCCCGCCAGTACGCGGAATACCTGCAAACCCTCGAGAGTTAGTAGGCTAGAAAAACTCATAAACTAAGTTTGGGGCCTCTCAACTGATTGACTATTACAAGTCAGTTACGCGTGCTTGCAAGCCGCCCTACCATAACAAGGCGAAACATGATCGTAGCCTTGACACTGGTGAGCGTATTCGTCATCGCACTGTTCATGCGCGCGTTTCCGGCGAAGTACGGATTCTATCTGAACGAGTTCGACCCCTACTACGACTACAAGGCCGCTAACTTTATCGTATCATCATTCGGCCAGAGCTGGCACTCAGGTGGTGGAGGCATCCCTGGCCTCTTGAATTACTTCTCGTGGACGGACTACACCACATGGTTCCCAGAAGGACGCACGGTGGCTCCTACCTCCCAAGATGGCCTGCAGTTCGCAGGCGCAATCAGCTACCTCTTCCTCAGGAATGTTTTCGGGCTGCAGATGAGCCTCTACGACTACCTCGTCCTCTTCCCTGTCTTCGTAGGGTCGCTCTCCGCGGTTGTCTTCTACTTCCTTGTGAAGCGCATCGCAGGGGAAGCAGGCGGCCTGTTCGCGGCTTTGATGGTGGCTGTATCCCCGCCTCTCATAGAGAGAGGTAACCTGGGGTGGTTCAAATCAGAACCTCTCGGCATATTCCTCTTTGCGACCTCTAGCTACCTTTTCCTTACGCTGCTCGACAGTAAGCTGAGCTCGCGGCAGAAGGTCTTCAGAGGCGTTCTAGCTGGGTTCCTTCTTGGCTATGCCAACACGGCCTGGGGAGGCGCTGAATACTTCACAGCAGCCTTTGGACTCTTCTTCCTCATCCTACCATTCATGGATGTCGACCTTCCCAATCTAACCACAATCACCCTACTCTTCACAGCAGGGGACATCTTCGGTAGCGCGCTCTTTCCAAGACCGGGAGTAGGCGTCGTGACGAGCGCAGAGGGCCTCGCGATAATCGGCGGAACGGTGTTCGTCGTAGTGGCTAACTGGATGAAGGGATGGGTAAGGCCGGACGATTTCAGGAGGAACCTGGTCAAGGTATTGCTGGGCGCCGGGCTGGCTGGAATCGCACTCATCTCCTTCGGTTCTGTTTCCTCCCTCAGCGCAAGATATCTCTCGGTCATATTCCCATGGGTAAGGAGCGGCAATCCACTCGTGCAATCGGTCGCTGAGCAGGCCCTGCCCACCGGGAGTGATTACTTCTCCTCATATCTACTCCTTCTGCTGCTCGGAGTCTTCGGAGCGATAGTCGCGTTCAGGAGGAGGAATCCCTCGACCTTGTTCGCCCTAGTCTTCGGAATTACGATGGTCTATGCATCGGCCGCCTTCTCCCGTCTCTTGGTCTACTCCTCGATAGCCTTCGTGCTCCTCGCCGGGATAGGCTTTGCCGAGCTGACCTTCTCACTGATGAAGCCTGGAATGTCGTCGCTCGTAAAGCGCAAGCCGAATTACAGCACGGGCAACGAAATGCGGGCGGTCTACTCCGTTGCCTTCATAGCCCTTCTCGCATTCCCAGCTAGCATCTTCTGGATACCGAACCCGGTCGCGTGCGGTTCAGGTAGTGTGGTGTGCGACCAGAGCCCAGCAGATTACGGAGTCAGCATCTCGAATGGCGGTACGATATTCGCACATTCAGAACTGACGGACTGGACTCAAGCACTGACATGGATAAGCAATAACACGCCTCAGGACGCCGTGATAATCGCATGGTGGGACTATGGTTACTGGATCAACGTCATGGGTAACAGGACTACGGTAGCCGACAACGCGACTCTGAACGGGACCAGAATCGCCGAGATCGGACGCATGTTCATGTCCAACACGACCCAGGCTGCGGTAATTGCGAAGGACCTCGCCGGTGGCAGACCAGTCTACATCCTTTCGTTCGTCACAGGGAGTCTCATCCAATTCAGCTCTACGACGCAATACTATGTGCTGCAGATACCGGCCGGGTCTGGGTTCACGGCGGGAGGCGGTGACGAAAGTAAGAAGCAGTGGTTCATACGCATAGGTGGATTGAATGAGACACAGTATCTAGAGTGTGCGTCTATTCGGGTATCGGGTTGCACTGGCATCGACGACTTCAATCTGACACCTGAGGCTCTCCAGAACACCCTGTTCGGACAGATGTTGCCATTCACCTTCGGAGGGTTCTACAACTTGGCGACGGGTAGCATCGGGACGACGTATTCGGCCGATTCTAACGGGAACCCACCGCTAGAGCTATTCAACTATCCCCCGAGCTACCAGCTGAATGGAGGGACGAGCCCGTTCAAGATAGCGTTCGCTTCATCGAGCCTGTCTTCCCCGATAGCGTGCGGAGGCAGCTCGACACAACCGATAAACTGCTTCACGACCGTCCTCGTCTACAAGCTAGACTAGGCATCGTCTTTGTAGGCGAGTGGATTTCTGTACCTTGCGTACTTGTCATCTGGCGAGTACTTCGCCGGATGAGCCGAGGCTGTCGACGACCCGCACTTGGGGCAGGCGCCTTGTAGAGTGTATGTGCCGCACTTGACGCATCTGGAAAGGAGGTTTTTCAAGCCGCGCCGCCATACTTGCGCGACATCTCGCGCTTGCTGCTGAACGCCCCCGTCTTACCCAGCTTTTCTTGGATGTGTTCAAGCGCCGAGTTCATGACCTTGTCCGCTTGTTTGTAGTCCTCAGCAGTCACCCTCAGCCGGTACCGGGGTGCTCCAACATACGTGACCTTGATCTCTGCACTCGATGATGCTCTCGTGGCTGACTCTAGGGCTTCCTTGATGCGTTCCACGCCATCCGAGGACCTCGAACTAATCTCTACTATCGCGCCGACCTCATACTTTGGAGTAGTGATTTTCTCCCTTGCCGCTTCAACTATTTCCTTCATGGTGCCCTCTGGTATCTCTAGCGAAGCAAAGGCCTTCTCACCCTTCTTGGAAGCGGCTTCGAGCGCCTCGTAGAGTGAGCCATACTCTTTCTCCAGCTTGGCCGATGTATCGTTGAATTGAGCGTCCTCGAGCATGAGCTTTTTCTTGACCATCGACATTATCGTGATGGCCCGTTCGTTCTGCTTCCACTCGATTAGCTTCGTTCTCTTCTCTTCGTTCGTGACTTGCCTTAGAGAGAGGTCGACTTCCCTTCTCGACCTTTCTGCCCTTATCACCTTCAAGACGAGCTTTTGGTCTGGCTTGGCGACCCTCTCGATATTCCTGACCCACCCTGTTGAAATCTCGGAAATGTGGAGAAAGCCATTCATGTTATTGTATTCGTCTAGATCGACATAGATACCGTGAGGCGTGATTTCACGTACCGTGCACAGGACGATTTCGCCTCTTTCTGGTAGAGCTGCCGTTTCCATGAGGTTGTTCTCGCCGAGAGATATCTTAACCTTGCGGAATTAGTCGACCCTTTTTATTACCTGGGCATCGACACGGACCTTCCCTCCGGTCCTTTCGGCGAGCTTTCTGCCGCAACCCTTACACGTAACTTCTCTCGTCGATGCTGAGAACATCACTCTTTCCTCGCCACAATCAGGGCACTTTATGAGAACGAAGCTGCTTCTCGGCTTTGGAACGAACTCTCTTTCTCTCTTCATTGTACAATCTCTGCCTTTCTAAGCCTCATACCCTTGCGCATAACTTCCTTGCTGCACGTCTTGCATTTTAGCCTCAGCGTCGCTTTCTTGGTTGTCTTCGCGGTTCGAATCAACTCAGGGAACTTCTGTCCACCATAACCACTCTTCCTGCGGGCCTGACGCCTAGCACCCCAAGATGATGCTCTCTCCTTCCCCTTCTTGTAGAGCGCTACCGAGTGTGCTGTATGTTTCTTGCAGTGGGGACAGAAGGTATTCATTTCCTTGGGGATTTTCATTGTTTTCAGGCGAGCCGTGCTCAGTCCGAATTTATGCGTTGTGGTTTTGATATCGGTAGGGAGGAGGACGCGAAGCAACATCAAAGTTAATTAGCTCTCGGCCAGGAACCGCGTATCATCACTTGCTCTTCACGAAGACCTCGACCGCAGTCGAATGGAAGGCTGTAGCATCTGCAATCAAGACACTCGTCGAGGAAGCGACCTTCGAGGCCACGAGCGAGTCGCTGATCTTCAGAGCCATGGACCCTTCTCACATAGCGCTCGTGGACCTGTTGTGGCCGAACGCGGCCTTTGAGAAGTACGAGTGCGACAAACAATTCAAGTTCAGCATCAGGGTGGAGGATTTCGTCAAGCTGATTGGAAGGACCGACGCCAAGGACAGCGTAGAGCTCACCTCGTCCGAAGAAGAGGCACTGATGCTTAGGCTGATGAATGGCTACAAGAGGGAGTTCAAGATCCACCTTATCGAGAGTACTTCAGGAACAGCCCCTCTGCCCAAGCTGGAGTTTGACGTTCGGATAGGCATGAGCAAGGCGATATTCGAAAAAGTCCTCGGTGATATTTCTGTGGTGGCCGACCAGGTGGCGATTAGCGCCCTGAAGGATAGCGTGTCTTTCTCTGGAAAGAGTGATATTGGGGGCGCGACGATTTCGCTTGACAAGAACGGAGCCGATGTCCTGGAACTAGAGGTTAAACAGGAAGCAAAGGCGAGCTACAACATCGATTATCTGCTATCGATCTCGAAGGCCATAGGAAGCACGTCTGAGACCGTGGTCTGCGAATATTCAAGCAAGAAGCCCGCACGGCTGGAATTCAAGCTAAACGAGCAAGGCAGTCGCATACACTACTACCTCGCGCCCAGGATATCTGAGTAAAGTCCTTCGTTCGAGACCGGACAAAACTCCTTTTAGGAACTCGGGGGCGTCTAGGAACAATGGATGAAAAGGTGGTAGGCTTCCTGCGCAGGGTCTATCGCGAATACTACTTCAATCACAGAAACCAAATCGAAATCCCATCCAAGATCTCCTCCAGAGAATTCGGCTACATACCGTTCGGAGGGGGCATGATACGGCACCTCTCCTTCAAGAGCGCAGGCGAACTAGCCGCCGAGTTGGTCAGGCAGGCCCCCTCGTCCGTCTACTGCTCAAACGCGATGTACGAGCATCCGACTCTCCAAATGGATGAAAAGGGATGGCTCGGCGCCGACCTGATATTCGATATAGATGCAGACTCGATACCTACTCCCTGTAAAGAGAAGCACAACTGGTGGTTCTGCAATTCGTGCAGGAAGGGCGGGATGGGCATCAAGCCTGGCAAGTGCCCCTATTGCAAGGCTCCGACACCGGAGCAGGTGCACTGGAGTTGCAGGGAGTGTCTTGGAGCTACCAAGGACCACATACGTAGGTTGACCGACTTCTTAGTCGATGACTTCGGAGTGAACTCCCAGCACATACAAATCTACTTCTCTGGCAACAGAGGATATCACGCAAGCGTACACGACGAGAGGTTCGAAAAAGCAGACCCCGCGATGAGGTCAGAACTGGCCAACTACATACGTGGAACCGGCCTCAATCTCAAGGTCATCCCACAGGAGGCGCAGACGTACAGAAGTCCTGGATGGGGACGTAAGGTCGGTCTCTATGTTGATGCGAGGAGGGAGACTCCCATGCGACGCACCCAAAAACTGGTAGACGAAATCGTGATTGCGAACGCAGCATTAATAGACGAATCCGTGACGACTGACGTACATCGGGTGTTTCGCATGCCTGGAACTCTTCACGGCAATTCCGGGATGCTCAAGATGAGGGTGGACTCGCTTGATTCCTTCGACCCGCAGAGACACCCCGTGGTGCTGGGAAGCGAGACCATCGCCGTCCACATTGACTACTCGCCCGAGTTCTTCCTTAATGGGAGGCGGTTTGGGCCGTACGATTCGTCCGATGTGACCGTCCCTACCTACGCTGCAGTCTACCTGCTCGCGAGAGGGTTCGGAGGGATCGCCGGATGAACGCTACAAGCGAGACGGTAGACACGCTCAAACAACTTCTTGACGCCGAGGAACAATCAGACGGAGTGACGAAGCTTCCCCGAGACATCTATCCCCGGATAGCGGGTTACATGCAAAAGCTCCGCAAGAGCGCTGATTCAGGCTCTGAGGACCCGACCACGAGGCTCGCGAGGCGAGAGCTCTGGCTCCTGGAAGGCATGGCAAGGCAGCTGCTCAACAAGAGGCTCTCCAAGGCAATCGAGAGGGATGAATCTGCGAATCTCCTACCCGAGGAGAGATACGTGCAGGAGTTCCACCTAGAGTTCTGGCGGATGCGTGACAAGTTTGCGAGCGCACTAACAAATGGACAGCCCTCCGTCTTTACCCTCCTACAGAAGAGCCAGATGGAGAAGATGGTTACGGTAAGCTTCCAGAGGCCGCTAGGGGAGATAGTGGGTTTCGACCTTCACAAGTATGGCCCGTTCAAGGTCCACGACGTTGCCCGCCTTCCCGCAGCCAACGCTGATGCACTAGTCTCTAGCGGCGATGCCAGAATCGTCTATACCAACGACTCGGTCTAAGAGTATGATCTCCAAGTATGGTTGCACTTGGTGCACCTGTAGAACTGAGTAGGGGGTTCGTCCCCGCTCCTCGTCTGCAAGAACCACCACATCGCCTCTCCATTCCCACACTTGGGGCACTCCATCTTCGTCGTGGGTAGACTCGTGAGCTTGCTTTCCTTCTCGCCCACGACCTTGATGGTCGGCGCATCCACCAATTCTTCTTCGGTGGCCTGCGTCACCGTTTTTCCAGCCTTGTCAGAGAAGCCGCAATTATCGCACACGAAGGTGATAGCCGTGATCTTGTCTAGCTTTACCTGCTTTAGTTTAAGCCTGGTACCACATTTCGGGCAGAATTTCATTCCGTCCCACCGCTGAACGCCTTGCTTGTCACTTCCAACAGCTCGTGAGCGTTGTTTTGAGCTTTCTCAAGACCGGCAAGGAACGCCTTCTCCGGCTTTATCCTCTGCGCTCTAACCTTGAGCACAAGCTTCTTGATGAGCGGGTGTGGCGGGAGAACTCCGGCAAAGGTGACATTCTTCTCATCCAGGAGCTCGTGATGGATGATTTCTGCCAGGGAATAGTCCTCTCCCGTGACTTCCACGGTGAATTCCCTCTCTCCTTCACGAGATACGTGGACTTGCATTTTAAACAGACGTTCGGACTTTCATGGGTTTATAAGAATCATGGTTGAATTGGTTCCCTACCGAAGTCGTCGGCAAACTTGCGCTCCTCGACATTACCACAGTTATCGCACCTGGCACGTCCCCCCGCATCCACCAGAGGGTGACCGCAGTTGCTGCACAGGGTTGCTATCACGCCGAGGTGAGGCTCTCCTATCCAGAGGTGGATCATGGCGTTGGTCGTGCTGACGACCTTGGCCCGCACGATATCACCCAGTTTTACCTGGATACGCCTCATCCCTCTTCCTCCACGCTCGTCGCGCAGGAAGAGAAGGCCGACGAACCCAGATGCGGTCGGGATTCCATTTACATAGTAGATCTTGAGGTTGGAGACGCTCGTCTGGGCTGTCTCGACCTGGCCTGTAACGACGTCGCCCACGCTGGGGACCTTTGCCACGGTAGAGGGCCTTATGCTGACCTCTCTCTGTACCATGTCCTTTACGACTTTGCCGGCGAGCAGGGCCCTTACTGTGCCATCGGCGTCGTAGGCATTCTTGCCGGGCAGGAACTCCTCTGCTATGCTCAGCGCGTCTCCTGGCAGTGCGTTCTTCTTGTCTGTCTTCATATTCATCTCGACCTGGGAATCAAGCCTACCGTCAATTCAATCCACTTCGGACGTTCAAGGTACTCGCCTATTTCTCTTCCCTCCATCAGACGGACGAGCGCATCCGCCTCTGGTATCGACAATACTGGTCTGTCGAACGCAAAACCATCGATTGAAATCCTTGGGCAGGCAGTCTGCACAAAGGCTTCAATGTCTCTGTATGGGGCGAGCCTCTCAGCGACGATGTCTCGCATCGCAAGCTGGACTACCTTCTTACCATTCATCTCCAAACGCTTGGTGATCCATCGCGTCCTCGGGAGCATCTTCTGCCCCTCCTTCAGCCCGGTTATCACCCCGAAGACACGAGCATCGAGCGCCTTGTACACCGAAAGTATGGACCGCTTCTTCCGTATTGCCGCCTCTTCCTTCATGTCAACTATTTCCTCAAAATAGGGGTCAAGATAGTAAGTGGGTTTGCCCGTCGCAAGAGCCACGCCCACAGCATGGAACTCGGTCTCTCCCAGATAACACATCACATCGACCTCCTTGCTCATCTCGTGAACGGTCGAGAAATCACATCCGAAGGTCTGACTCTGGAACAAGAGGTTGTTTTCTCTTCCAAGCTTGACCTCGAAACCAGCAGCCTCGAACTTCACTTTGGCCGGCTCTAATTCATGAAGATGCTGACTGAACGTAGCTAGCCCGATTCTCCGATATTGTCGGAGCAGTGGGATTGCCTTGTCAATGACAGGACCGAAGCTCACATCATCAACTGCGTCTATCAAATGGGTGAATTCCCCAACAGTCCCCGGTACAGCATTGTGACCGATGTGGAGTGCCAGGTCGGCATCCAATTTGCGGACCTCATCATCTACCGTGTCGCAGATGCCAAAGCAGGAATCACCGATCAGGTAGCACGGAATGCCATACTTTGCCTCTATCTTCTCGATAATGTCGCGGGTCTGACGTATGAGGCCGCCCGGGGCATTAACAACGATACCCCTGGGCTTGCGCTCATCTATGAGCTTGAATATCTTCTCCTGGTCAATCCTTACGGTCAAACCGGCTCTGAAACGAAAAAGAGCAGCCCCGGGTTCCTTAATTAGGGTTCTCTCGGAATCAGGCTTGCACTACGGCTGCGACGGCCGGCTTCAGCTCCGAAATCTTGAGCTCGGTGAGCATAGGAAGCTTTGCCTTTGCGGCGTGCATAGCGGTCTTTCCGAGAGTCAGGTCAGTAGCTTTGACGCGCAGTTCAAGGACAGTCGTCCCGATGTGGACCCTCGCAGCTACCCCGATGGGTTTGCCGAACGCCTTTCGCATTCCCTCCTGGAGACGGTCTGCGCCAGCGGTGGCGATCATCTTGTTCTCTCGTAAGACTATGTGAGGGTAGGTCTTCACGATGAGATAGTATCCCTCTTCTCCTAGCGGGGTCAGTTTCTTGTTAGCAGCAACGCGTGCAGCTTCTAGTGAGTTGGAGCGAATCTGGACTCTGCCCTTCGAGACGAGCTGGATAGAGTAAGCGTAATCTGTGCTATACTTTCCGGTAGTGAATCTCGCTACCTTTGGGTTCGGTGTGCCCGGTGCGAATCGCTTGGTATAAGCCATTCCCTTGATCTGTCTGTAATTTGACCCATGCATGCCAGTAACCTTCTTTCGTCAGCGCCCTTAATCGCTTGCTTAAATATACTCCGTCCGTCCTTGCAAGGCCGAACCCCGTCACGTCTCTGACACCATGCTATCTTAATTAGAGTTGTAATCGCATTACACCGGGTTGCCCTACGTCCTTCCTCGCTTCGCCACGGTCAAGAACAAGCTCGCCTTTATTCTGGCGTTCGGGGACCTCTCCTATCTCGAGCTGGGCGCAGTATTCGACAAGCAGATTGAGCGCTCCAGGCGGCCCTGGATCGACATCGCCTTTCTCGAGGTGCACGACCGAGATAGGGTGGCGTTCGAGAGGCTTGCAGGCATCCACAAGGTCGCGGTCCCGATAACCCGCGAACCGATAAGGCTCGAGGAAACGAACGAAGAACTGGCGCAATTCTTCAAGAGCTTTGACAAGTCCTTCAAATTCTCGGTGAGCCTCTACACTCCGGACGGTGCTTCAAAAGAAGAGTATGAGGAGGCGCTATCGATGGTGCTCGCCACAGTCAGGCAGGCTGGCTTCAGGAAGGCGAACATGGTGAGGCCGAGAAACGGTACCGAGTTACTCGGTCACGATGTGGCCTCTCGCGAAGTCATCGATATAGTGATGATAAAGCTCGGAGGGCTCTACTGGGTAGGCGCCACATCCTTCGTCCCTGATACAGAACAATTTCAGCTCCGCTCAAACAAGAGACCCGTGGTCAGCTCCGAGATCTCAATCTCCTCAAGACTAGCTAGGCTCCTGCTCAATCTGGCTGGCCTTCAAAAGGGGCAGGTGCTCCTGGACCCGTTCTGTGGCTCTGGTACGATTCTCTCAGAGGCGATAATCCTGGGTGCCAACTGCATTGGCGTGGACCGTGACCCGGTCAGGATTGAGAACACAAGGCGCAACCTCGAATGGCTCTCTAAGGCGATGGGTCGCACCCACCAAACCTGTACCCTTGGGGTTGGAGACGCGATGAAGCTTGAGACCTTGGTAGAGGAATCGAGTGTTGACGTCATCGTCAGCGAGCCTATTCTTCTCCCGAAGATAGACTTCGCACCGGCAATTGAGAAGGCGAGGAAGATGATAAAGAACTCAAGCATGCTATACTCTGAGGCCCTCTACGGAATATCGAAGGCCGTTAGAAGGGGTGGACGGGTCGTCATAGTCACGCCTTCGTTGAGGTCTGGCTCAGGGAAAGAAGTGTCCGTGATACTCGAGAATCTCGAGGACGTGGGGCTCCGTCCTTTCCAGCCGCACGGGATCAGATTCGAGTACCCGGTCAGGATCTCCAATGAGAAGACAAGGTGGGTAAAGCGCCTGGTCTACGTCTTCGAGAGGTCCTAGTCTGCATCTAACTTCAGCAGCGCCTTTCTCATCAGTGAGACGAGAAGACCGATTTCGTTCCTGTCCAGCCCTGAGTGCAGTGCCATCCTCTTGGAGAGCTTCTTCATCATCTGAGCTCGGTGCTCCTGCATCCCCGAGGCCACCGCTAGCTCGTACGCGTATCTCCCGAAAGCATCCCGCTCCAGAAGGTTCGGCGTCTCAACCCTAGACGGCCGCGACTTGGAGAGGACATAAAGGAGCACTGCCGCTGAATGGCTCACATTCATCGTCTTGTATCCCGTTCCTGTACGTATCGTGGTTACCATGTCACAAACTTCGATTTCCTCATTCTTCAGTCCCGTCGTGTCCCTCCCAAATACGAGCGACACGGACTTGGAAGATGAGATGTACTGGGGGAGCTTCTCCGGTTGCACACTCAGCCTGTTCACGTTCGCCCTCCTCGTCGCAGAGATCGCCGTCGTAGCAACGAGTACGTCGTGTTGCCTCCTGACGTTCTCCAGACTCATCTCCTTTGCAAGCTCGACGATATCTGAACCATGGGCGGCGTATACCATGGCGACGCGCCTGTCGAACTTGGGGTCGACAAGATACAGTTGTCTGATACCGAAGTTCTTTGCGAGCCTGGCTATATAGCCGACATTTATCGGATACTCGGGCCCGACCAACGAGATTGTCACCCGGTCGAATCTCAATCCAATCCCCACCTCGCTGTGGCGCCTATAGAAACTCGCCCTATTCAGGACGACAGGAGCGATTCTATTTGCTCGGGTGTCAGTTTCTCGACCCTTTCTGAGGTCTGCTTAGGCGTGAGCTCACCGTTCAAGCCGAGATGACGAAGCGCCACATCCAATTTCCTCCTCCTTTGCGAGAAGAGGAGCTTGATCATCCGAAGCTGGTTCGAGTTCAGGACGCGCTTTGGCCTAATCTCTACGACCAGGGAATCGACTCTCGGGGGTGGCGAGAAGGATGACCTCTCGACGCGGAGCGTAGGCGTGACATCAGAGGATATCTGAGACACGACCGATATCGCTCGGTAATTCCTGTCGCCTGGTGAGGCCTTGAGCTTCTCGACAAAGTCCCTCTGGAGCATCACCACCGCCCGGTCGTACTTCAGTCCGGACAGCCACTCCACGAGCGTCGATGATTCTGAATATGGAAGGCTCGAAACGAGGACGTCGAAGCGGCGCTCTTGAGAGAACGCGTCGCCTAGGTGCAGTTTGAGCCCTTCCAAAGCTAGCGCCCGGGTTTGATTGTAATTCTCCTCATCTATCTCGAAGGCATCAAGACTCTGAGAGACCCTGCAGAGCTCTCGTGTAAGTACACCTCTACCCGTGCCGATCTCAAGGACTTTCTCGGTTCGAGAGACCGCAGCGCGGTCTACCATGAACCTGACGACCGAGTCATCGACGAGATAGTGCTGACCGAGGCGCTTCCTCTTTCCCCTTCCTGAGGCAGACAAAGCGGGTCTGGGGCTCACTTCTTCACGAAGATGTTGATGCGAGACTCTCCCGCGATCTCTTCGGCGACCCTCTTGGCGACCAACTTTGCTGGGTCCCTCAGTCCCACCCGCTCCTGAATGTCCTGGAACGAGGTGAACGGCTTCTTCTCGCGCATGTCGACTATCGACTTCATGAATGTCTTTCCTATCCCGGGTATGAGCTCCAGCCCATGCAGCCTGGGTGTCAGGGGCTGCAGTTCGTTGAAGTAGGCGACGTACTTGACCTCGTTGTTCTTTACAATCGCCTCGCAGACGGAAGGAAGTTGAGATTTCGCATCCTGAGTCAGCTCCTCGTAAGAGAGCTTACCAAGGACGCTCACGATCTTTTCCCTCCCCTCTCTCCCTATCCTCAACCGCTCTCCCGGCTCGAATTCCTGGTTCTCGATCGCCAACAGCTCTAGAAGCGTGAGCCTCTCCTCTCCTATCGCCTGCACGATCGAACCCTCCCTTCCCTTGATTACAAGGGACTTCCCTTGGTCAAGGAAGTCAAGAACGTACGCATACTCCTCGTACCTTTTCTCATTCGAGAGCATTTCCAGGGCACCTTTTCTATCCTGCTAAGGATTGGGCCTAGGCTTCAGCAAGCCTAACGGAGGTTCGGAAATCGCAAACATGCCCTTGGTACCTGAACGTTTTAGAGCGCCCTTGCTATATAATCTTACTCAAGGCGGCAATCGCCCCGAGAAAAAGAGAACTCTAATCCTTGCCCGTCTTGAGAATCTTCAACATCTTCTCAAGGGTCTCGGTCGGAAGGAGCTTCCGCCATCCCGCGGTGAAGGTACGGAGTTCCTCGATAGACTTGGGCATTATGTTGATTACCTCTACCGATTCCTCAGCGCTGAGACCACAGTCATTTTCGAGCTGTTTTTTCAGCTTCTTGGCGCTCTCGGCACTCACCTTCGAGAATTTTGTCGCGTAATCGAGAGTCCTTTTCTGGATCTGGTCCGCCTTCTCGACATCAATCTTCTCGAGTATCTGGTGAGCCTCGCTCAGAGTGAGTAGCTTCTTCTCGCGTTGCTCAGACATCAGGATGCCTCCAGAGGAGCAATATGGTCCTTCCTTGCGACCACGGATTTGACCTTGTCACCCACTGGAACGCTGATTCTCAATGACCTGGTCCCTACCCAGGTGACCGTGCCTACAAGACCATTGAATCTCCTATGAGGCATGCCCTTTACCTGAGAGGAATCTATCTTGATTATTACGCGCTGGTCTACCGAGTAATCCCTTAGAACCCGGCTCAAACCGCCAAGGTCGTCCTTCTTTCTGAGAAGAGACCTCGTGCGTCTTCTATAGCCCTTAGATCTACCCAAACTCGAAACTACCTGACTCCCAAACCCTCAGTATATCAAATCTTTGGCATCTTAAGGGGGTTTTTAAGACTTCAGAGAGCGATGGAGAAGTAGATTCGCCGCTCACCAGTCTCTTGACCGGAAGACCGCCATCCATCTTTATCCTTGCGACGAGTGTCTTTCCCTTTCTCCTCAATACGATGGCATGAACCTTCCTCATGATGGCCTTCCCTTTATTGTTCCGGTACTCTATCAATACACCTGCTATCCTCTTCGAGGGCCGGAGGTCCTCAGGCGCTCCTTCCACCGGTTCGATGACAGCCTCAGTCTTGAAGGTGAACGAAGGAAGGGATATCGGCCTTCCAGGGAGTATCTTCAGTCTCGAGATCCTCGAGTAACCATTCCCCGTGACCACCGTTAGCCTCCCGGGGGACTTTCGGCGTCTGGGACCCCTGACTTCAGCGACGAAAGGACGGCCTGGCTTATAGACGAGACTGTCCGAGTCCTCGCTTCCCAGCCAGGTGAACTTCACATCAGTGGCGCCGAAGACGTGAACCAACCGCTTTCCCAATGTCCGTTCAATACTAGAACCCGTCGAATAGCCGCCCTCGCACCTATCGCAACCCTTTCCACCACAGTGTTCGCAGATTTCCTTCCTCTGTGAAACGCCTCTCGGCTTTGTGTACCTACCATAGACGAAGAGTGACTTCGCCATAGGCTTCAGGATTCCATTCGTCACGTCGACGAGAAGTGTAACCTCGGGATTAGCGCGGTCGACATTCTTACCAGTCCGCCTTGAAATCAAGGCAGCGATGTCCCTCGAGATCTGTGACTTTATCGTCTCATTTCCACGTATCTGAAGTTCCGACCTGACCTTATCCTCCCTTTCCTGAACATCCGCCGGAATTATCATGCCGACAGAGAAGGTCCGGAACTGGTATGGGTCTAATCGCGCGAGGGCTCGCTGGCCGATCGATTCCGTCTTGGCCATCAATCCACGGCAGATGAAGCATCTTTTGACGTCCGTCACCTCGATGGTGATCAGGTCACCCTGTCTGGAAGCGCACTTTGTGCAAAGCGAGAACTTCCTAACCGCCAAGCGCTCCTTGACCTCCTGCCCTCCTTAGCATCTGCCTGAACTCCCTGCCCTTGCTCGCCTTCATGAGAGTCTTTGTCTGCTTGTAACGGCTCAGGAGTTCCCTCACCTCCTTCTCGCTCCTTCCCGAGCCTTTTGCTATTCGCTTGATCCTCGCCGCGTTGAGCGTGTCCGGGCTCTCCCTTTCCTTCTTCCCCATTGACTGGATGATGCTCTTCCATGTCTTCATGCTCCTCTCTGCCTTCTCGAGGTCCTCGGTCTTCATGTTCCCGGCGAGGCCGGGCACGAGGTCGAGTATCTTCTTGAGCGAACCCATCTTGTTAACCTGCTCGAACTGGAAGAGGAAGTCGTCCATGGTCAACTTTCCAGATGTCATCCTCTGGACCCTCTTTTCATCGACCTCGGACTCGAGCTGCTTCGCCATCTCTAGAAGGGACTTCAGGTCTCCCATCCCCAAGAGTCGGCCCACGAAGCGGGTCGACGAAAACTCCTCGAGGTCGTCGACGCGCTCTCCCGTACCGATGAAGGCGATCTTGGCTCCCGTAGCCGCTACGGCGGCGAGAGCGCCGCCGCCCTTCGCCGCTCCATCAAGCTTGGTGATCACGATTCCTCCCACGGGGGAGTTCTTGTGAAAGGCGAGAGCCTGGTTGTAGCACTGCTGACCTATCGTCCCGTCCACCACCAGAAGATTGACGTCTGGCTTGACCTTCGAGACGATGCTGTTCATCTCGTCTAGGAGGCTCTTCTCTTCCTTGTGTCTGCCCGCGGTATCGATTATTATGAGGTTCTTCGTGCCCTCGAACGCCTTCTTCCCCTGCTCTGCGACCTTTATCGAGTCGTTCTGCTTCTCGTCCGAGTAGACATCTATGCCTATCTTCTCAGCCAGGGTCCTCAGCTGAGTCACCGCGCCAGGGCGGAAGGTGTCCGCAGCAACGACGCCGACCTTGAAGCCCTTCTTTGAGTAGAATCTGGCGAGCTTTGAGACGGTGGTTGTCTTCCCAGACCCCTGCACTCCTAGCATCACGATGACGTTCGTCTTTCCTTTAGCCAGGTTGAGCCCCTGCTCGCCACCGAGCATCTTGTCGAGTTCTTCATACAATATCTTCACGATCTGGTCTTTGCGCGTCATACCTCCGAGGGGCTTCTCCTCCAGTGCCCGCTTCTGGACGTTCTCCGTGACGCTGAGTACGAGCTTTACATTGACATCGGCCTGAATCAGGGCCCTCTGGAGGTCGCGTACGAACTCCTTTATCGCAGCCTCGTCAACCACAGAGGTGCCAAGCAGCTTCTTTATGGCGCCCTGAAGCCCAGTTCGAAGAGATTCGAGCATGTACGTCCCCTAGAATTCGCCTTGCCGCGGCGTTGAAAAGATAAGTCTTTGGTAGTGCCTGCGTTCAGACCAGAATTCCTAAAGGGAGGTTCGGTGCCTCACCCTACCTTGAGAGTAGGAGTTCTTTTCAGCGGCGGAAAAGACTCGACTTTCGCCGCATTACTCGCGAGCAAGACCGATACCCTGGTCTGCCTGATGACTCTAGAGCCTCAAAGGGAGGATTCCTACATGTTCCACTTTCCTAATCTCCGATGGACCTCGCTGCAGGCAGAGGCTATGGGCCTTCCCCAGCTTATTGCTCGGACAGAGGGGGTGAAAGAGGAGGAGCTGGAGGACATGAAGAAGCTCCTCATGCGAGCAAAGGAGGAGTACTTCATCGAAGGCGTGTACACAGGCGCTCTGGCGAGCGTCTACCAGAAGACCCGCGTCGAACGGATCTGTGCCGAGGTGGGCCTGAAGAGTGTATCCCCCCTCTGGGGAATCGACCCCCGTACTCACCTCGCGAACCTACTGATTGAGCGATTCGAGGTCATAATCACCGGGGTAGCAGCTCTAGGTCTGGACGAGAGCTGGCTCGGAAGAGAATTAGATGAGGTAATGATTCAGCAGCTGACTGAGCTCCAGTCCAAGTATGGGATGCACGCCGCTCTGGAGGGTGGCGAGGGAGAGACCTTTGTCCTGGATTGCCCCCTCTTCGAGAGGAGGGTCGACATCATCTCGTCTGTTAAGCACTGGAATGGGGTTTCCGGCAACCTGGAAATCCTGCAGGCGAGGCTGGTCAGCAAGAAACCAGACACCAGTCGATAAGCCAGCTCTATCAGAAATGGATTTCATCATTCGATGTATGACGGCTCTTCCGATTCGATCATCTAGAGCAGGCGAGGGAAGAACCGATTTGCGCCTAAATAAGCTGAGCCGAGACTAACCTGAGCCCTTCACGCGCATTATCTTGTTCTTGCCGAGCACTACCCACACCTCTACCTCCGCCCCGGGGACCAACCTTCCCTGGAACTCAGGCTCCGTAGGGTTGGGGCTCTCAGTGACCTCGAAATTCTGCAGGTCCATTAGCTGGACCGTAGTAGGTGTCGTTGAAACTATCTGTGCCGACCTCTTGTCGATGATAGGGACCTCCACGTGAGTGTCCACTGTGCCGATGAGGCTCTTCTTCGAGCTCGTGAAGACGGAGATGGCCGTCAGTCTAACCTTGGCGGACCCGTGCTTGCCTGGCTTGCTCTTTTCGACTTCCACAATCCTGCACGGTTCACCATCGATAATGATGTAACTGCCTTCCTTTAGGCTACCAAGGTCTACTGGTCTGCTCAAGACTAGCCTCCAAGATTTCAAGACTTGGTAATTAAGCCTTGAAGAGAACTCTTTCAGTTACGGTCAGGCACCACCGAATTGTATATTATTCCAAACGATGCAGGCTAAGGAAGCGTATGAAGGATAACCGGGACCCACAGAAGCCCTGAAGATGAACAATCAATAATGAATTCTTCCCGTCTTTCGGTATCGGCTTCGAACCGTCGCACCTGGCAGTGAATCGGTGTTCTTGAGCGAAAAAATACACGTCCTCGATTCCACGGCCTTCTTCGCAGGCATTCCCTTCCAAGGGGAGGGTCGTTACTATACGACTTATCTCGTGATGGACGAGGTAGGCAGTCGCGGAATCGGTTCTCAACTTATACACTCAAGAGTTCAGGTCACGGAGCCCTCGAAGCCTTCACTACAGAAGGTAAGACAGGTGGCCGCGAAGACGGGCGACCTCAAGTCCCTCTCCGAAGCAGATGCGTCTATACTTGCAGTGTCCCTCGACCTCGCATCGTCCGGGAACGAAGTGACGCTCGTCACCGATGACTTCGCTGTGCGAAATGTCGCCGAGGTCTTGGGGGTCGGCCTCTCTGAGACGAGAGTTAGAGGTGAGTGGAAGCAGATAACATGGATCACCTATTGCAAGGGGTGCGGGAAGGAGTTCGCGGACCCAAAGGCGACGGTCTGCGATGTCTGCGGGACTAAGCTTTCTAGAAAACCGAAGAGCTCATGATGATTCTGCATAGGTGGACTGGGGGGGATTTGAACCCCCGACCTCCTCCGTGCGAGGGAGGCATTCTACCAGATTGAACTACCAGCCCTGGCGTGGGCGTATACGTTCGGGTAATAAGCTCTATTCAGAAGAGAGGGTGCAGATTTCCGGGCCACTCCTCTTCTTGTTACTCGACACCTCGTACCTCAATAATATCGCCTCAACCTTTGCTTTACTGATTCCCGTATGAGCCGAGATTCCATCAGAATCGAGACCTTGACTGATCCTCAGGTCGAGTATCCTGTCGGAGACGTTTCTGTCCATCTCAAGTTCAGGACCCGCAATTCGTCCACTTCGAAGGAACCTCCCACCGGCCTTTCTGGCGATCATTCTGCGGTTGATGCCGAGTGCCTCCCCCAGCCTCCTCACATCGCTCTCGTAAAGGTCGCCGAGTGGAAGGATGTCAGCGCCGCCGTCACCGCGCTTCGTGAGCTCACCCATGAGCAGGTCTGACTTGCTCTCCGTCCCGACGACAAGGCGATTTGCTATGCTCGCACGATAACGCAATAGTGATGCTCTCGCCCGCGCTCTCAGTTCCTCTTCGGCGGCTTTATTCTCCTCGAGCCCCTTCATGAATGACTTGTGAATCGGGGCGATGTCTGTCTGCTTCACATCGAGGCACAGCTCGTTTGCGACGTTCTTCGCATCAGTAATGTCCTTCTCATCGACGATGCGCAGGTCCGGCATAAGAAGTCCGGTCACTCTCCGGGTGCCCAGCGCCTCGACACAGAGGTACGCGGTGACCGCTGAATCGATACCTCCCTGAAGCTCAAAGACGACCCCGTCCATCTGCGACTCCGTGACCTTGTCCTTGATGAATGAGACTATCTGCCTGCGGACATTTGTGACGTCCAGACCTGCTTCCAGCAACCCGAACTGAGCGTTTGCCCTTCCGTGAAATACTTTTTCTATGAGACGATTTGGCTCAGGAATCGATGAGTCGGCGGGACCTCCCAGACCGTCTTTTCTGGATGGCGGACGAAGACGAGATCAAGGAAGCTAAGACTACCGACGTCTATTTCCTCCACACGAAGGAGATACTAGTCAAGAATCACATAGACTCAGAGGTGGTCATGGAGGTCTTCGTGCGTGACCTGTTGCCCTATCAAGGGATTTGGGGAGTCCTGACAGGCACCTACGAGGTGGCGAAGCTGCTCGAGGGGCTTCCGATCGACGTGTGGTCGCTTCCCGAGGGTTCTGTCTTTCTCGCCGACGCCAAGTCGACCATGTATGAGCCGCTCATGACGATAGTAGGACGATACCGGGACTTTGTCGAGTACGAGAATCCGGTCCTGGGGCTCCTCTCGTCCTTCACCTGCGTCTCGACACGGGCGGCGCGTTTTCGGGTGGCCGCGGGAGACAAGTCTCTGCTCAGCTTCGGTACGAGGAGGGTCCACCCTGCGATATCTCCCGTTGTAGAGCGCAACTGTTACCTCGCAGGGTTCGACAAGGTCTCGAATGTGCTGGGCGGGAGGCTTCTCGGTGTCGAGCCGGCGGGGACGATGCCCCACGCACTCGTTCAGATAATCGGAGACCAAGCAAAGGCCTGGATGCTCTTCGACAAGACGGTCTCAAAGAAGGTCCAGAGGACCGCGCTCGTCGATACCTTCTGGGATGAGAAGACCGAGTCGATAGAAGCCTTCCGAACACTGGGAAAGAACCTCTGGGCGGTCAGGTTGGACACACCAAGTTCTAGGAGAGGAGATTTCCGCAAGATTGTCGAGGAGGTCAGATGGGAGTTGGACATACGCGGAGGGCAGGGAGTGAAGATTATCGTCTCTGGAAGGCTGAGCGAGCAGGACATGGCCGAGCTTGGAGGCCTCGTTGACGGTTTCGGCGTCGGGACATCGGTAGCGTATCCTCCGGTCATTGACTTTAGCGCGAAGATAGTCGACGTGAAGGTCGATGGCGAGTGGCAGCACCGTGCTAAGAGGGGAGGCCTGGGTGGCAGGAAGTCGGTCTCGAGGTCCAGAGGCTACAAGGATCTGGTCACCCTCGAAGGCAAGTCCCTGCCCAGTGGTTACGAGACGCTCCTGAGACCTCTGATGAAGCAGGGTAGGATAGTCGAACCCTTCAAGAGCATCGAAGAGCTAAGGTCATACAGCCTGAAAGAGATAAGGTCCGTCGCGGCTGCCGAACCCTCGCTCACGTGGAGGTAGACCTCAGTGAAGCAAAGGTCGGCCTTGGTCGTGGTCGACGTACAACGAGATTTTTGTCCGGGCGGGGCTCTCCCGGTGAAGGACGGAGACCGCGTGGTTGAACCTATCAACAAACTGGTCTCACTCTTCGAAGAGCGGAAGCTGCCCTTGCTCTTCACCAGGGATTGGCATCCCCTGGACCACGTCTCTTTCACCTCGAGGGGAGGTCCCTGGCCCCCTCACTGCGTGAAGAACACGAGGGGAGCCGAGTTCTACCCTTTGCTGAGGGTCCCCAAGGGCAGTACCATAATCAGCAAGGCGAGCTCGAGGGACGTCGAAGCCTATTCGGGATTCCAGAACACCTCGCTCGCGGAAATCCTGAGGAAGGAGCGCGTGGGAGAGGTCTACGTGGCCGGTCTTGCGACCGACTATTGCGTGAAGAATACGGTCTTGGACGGGCTCGCCGAGGGATTCAGCGTGAACTTGATTGAGGACGCCGTCCGCGGCGTGAATGTCAGGAGAACCGACTCCGCGAATGCCTTCAGGACCATGTCGGCGCGAGGCGTCAGAAAGACCACCAGCGACCGAGTGATCAAGGAACTAAAGAAGTAGGCGACGCGTGGCATTTCGTCTTCATCCTGATTGTAATCAGTTAGGTCGCCCGTCGAAGCTCGCCACGCGTCTTCCGCCCGTCACGTCCCTTGGCTATTCAAGCTATCGGGACGACCTCGAATAAGGTGGTGAACTCTTCCCTAGAGCCATACGCTGAGATGGTAACAGTGATGCATCTGCTTCATATGGGAAGTCCGCAATTATGGATGGCGGAGCCTTTCGAATGCAACTCAAGGAGAAGTTCGCACTCACACTCGGCGGAATCGGGATATTCATCCTGGACCTTGGCTTCAATGGCTCCTCTGCAAGCGACCTCTTCTTTCCTCCCCAGCTGAGAAACGTCGTCCCCGTGCCGCTGAAGAACGCCACCCTGCCCCCCTCCCCCTCCCCGCCGCCCGGCCTCGGGAGCTACCTTCCAAGGAATGGGAACCTGTACCTCGACCTGATCGGGGCCTCGATTCTGGCGGTGGGGATGCTCATCCTGGTATATTCCAACAGAAACCTGCCCAAAGAGCACGCCATCAGGCGGGCATCCTCCCCTAACGCTCATTGAACCTCTCGAAGAACTTCATGTCGTCGATTATCGCGGCGATGGGATAGGAGAACAACATCGAGCCGATGATGTCGCTGATGAAGTGCGTCCCGGTAGCGACCCGACTTATGCCGAGGAGGACGACCATAGCGCCCAAGACGATGTTCAGTTTCCTCGAATGATTCGCGATAAGGTAGAAACCCCCGGCTGTGGGAGCTATGTGACCAGAGGGATACGAGGGAAGGCTCTCGGGGGCGTAGGCCTGGACCTGCGCAGGAAACTCGATGTAAGGACGAGGACGGGAGAAGAGCAGCCTGAAGATGATCACGACCACGGCCATGGTGGTGATGAAGACCGCATACTTGGCGGCTCTCCTCGACCTCCGGAAGTCAAAGGCGAGCCAGAGCAGCGCGTAGCCGATCCACACTATGGAATCGCCCAGGTGGGTGAACGCCTGGAAGAACCACATGATGCCGGCGGAAAGAGCGGCGTGCTGAAGCGCCGCGACGTACGGGATTTCGATGGGGTCGAGATAACCGAGGCGCGCGATGACGCCCAAAAGTCCGGAGAGGGCTATCAGCGAGTACCGGAAAACGGTCTTCCGCTGCCACCGCGACATGAGCGAGAGAATTACGGGAACTTATTAGCATACCCAGCGATTCTCTGAAATCCTAGCCACTCAGGATGCCACGAGAGGGATAATTATGCGCCCACCCTGGTAAGCGATTCGACTCGGAAGATTTGCACATAACTGTAAAGTTCGCAAGTACGCATCAGCAGGCATGAAAAGACCGTCTGTGTCTAATCGCCTGCTCCATAAAGACAATAGACCGGCATATCTCGCCATCCTAGCAGGCCTGATCCTGATTGCAAGTGGCATTAACACGGGCTCTATCTTCCTAAAGGCATTGCACTTTGTCGATGACCACATCGCATCAATCATCGGTTCTAGGGGAGATTACGTGCTTCAGCTCATGATAGTCGTCATCACATTTCTTGTAGGATTGGGTGGGTTCACCGTCATTTTGGGCGGGCTGCTGCTTCTTAGTAAGCACGGGTCCGCTGGGAGGTTTCTGGTCGGACTGGGCGGCGGGACTGCGATCTTCGGGGAGATATTCTCGCTCGGAGTGACCCTCTACTATGGAGGGTATTCTGCCCCCATATTCCAGGGCGCATTCTTCAGCCTTTACTGGATTGGCGCGATACTAGCTACCACATCCATCCTGCTCTCTAGGCGGGTCCCATCAACAAAGCCGATAATCTGACTCTACATCGCGATCCGTTGGAGGCGGACCTCTAAGAATACTTCTTGAGAGCGGACCTGATTTCCCGGAGCATCGTAAGAGAGATGACAGGTAGGAAGGGGAGCAGATACCTGACGCTTCTGGCGTCTGAGATGACCTGAGTACCATTCTGTTTCTTGTAGGCTCCAAGGAACGCCTCCGCGATGATTTTCATCCCGTCATTCTTTTCCTTCCTTATTTCCTTGTCCGAACTCTTGTTATCTTTCTTCTTCTCGAGGTGTGAGGCGGAAAAGTACAGAAACTCGGCCAGGTCCCATCCCTTCCCCCCTCTCTCTACCGTCTGCTCGAGGTCGAGCAGTTCTATCCCCTCCTTTCCCACGAGGACGTTCTGGGGCTTTGTATCTCCATATACGAGACCGGCCTTGTGAAGCTTCGCCAGCACCTCCGCGTAGCCCTCGATATTCTTGACCTCTGAGGACTTCCCTTCCAGTATTGACTGGACCGTCTCTATGAGAGGAGACCCTGCAACGTACTCCGTCACGAGCGTCCTGTCCTGCAGCGAGACCCCCACTATCTTGTGCGTCTTGATCCCGAGTTGCCGGACTCTTGTTGCTGCGTCGACCTCCCTGTCGAGCCTTGAGAGCGGGCTCATGTTGAACCTCTTTGCCGCCAGAGACCACACGTCTAGCAAGAGCCACTTTGCGGACTTTACCTGAGAGAAGGTCTTGAGGATGAACTTGGCTCTCTTCTTCTCGGTCCAGATTTCGAGTTCCTTGGACGAATTAATGAGGTCCCCCTTCTTCTTCTCCTGGTAGGCATAAGTCCCGGCGAACCCCGACAGTCTCGCAATCTGCTCCACCATCTCCTCGGGGTCGTCGAAGACTACCCCCTGCTCGAGTCGGAGCAGCTCCTTCGGATGGTCGAGCTCTTTGGGAAGCTCCGTCTCCTCACCCATCTTCAGCTGGGAAAGCGGTTTTGTCTTGGACTCGAACCCTGCTCTCTGGAGTAGCTCATGGACTGCAAAGCTCCTCGCCGCCCTGGGTTTCAGCGGATATATACCAAAAAGTTTCGACAGCGCTTGTCTGCGCTTCTTACCTCTGAATAGCCTTACAGTACCCTGAGTGCTTTCTATCACTCCGTCCTCAGCGAGTAGGTCGGCAGCCTCCCTAAAGGCCCCGATTGCGCCCTGGACGTTTTGATCTCTACGCGCAGAGGAGTAGGTGCGGGCGAGCCCAGAGATGACCTCCGGGTGAAGGAGCGCTTCCTCGTGCAGCTTCTTGAAGAGAAAATACTCTGGCGGGATGGTGAAATTAGATGAAAAGTTTCCATAGTCTGACTGAAGCTCAAGCAGTTCCCCCGCTATCACCCATTTCTTGTACTGGACTTCGCAATTGCGGAGGAATTCGGCGTTCACAAGCGGCTCGTAGACGTTCAGGAGTTTGCTGACGACTGACCCATCCGCAGGTGGGGCCTCGGATTCCTGTTTGAGTACCTTCTCGCCGACCACGATAGGCGAGGATCTGCCCGACCCGTCGTGCCCGGGGTGCGTGGTCTCGTGAGCATCCTTGACAACTATGATGATTCTGTAGTCAGAGTCATCCTCCGGGTATCCGGCTACCTTCGGGCCATAGACAAAGAGGGCGAAGACGTTCTCTTTACTGACGATAGATTCGGCGAGGGTGATTGTTGCCGACTTCTCCACGCTTGTAAGTCGAGCCTTCATCGTCGTTTGTACGACATCGACGAAAAGCCATCAAAAGCACGCAACAAAGTTCCATAACTCTCTGCGCTCTCGATCGTCTGCTTCGTGATTGCTGAGCGGCCCAATCCACTGGCCGATAACTGTTATTTACCAGACGGAGGCCTTTTGCGACGGAAAAATTGCAGGAAGACGAGGAGGTGCGCCTGGGCTGGCAGGAGGAATTGGCCAGGGACCCAGAGTATTACATGAACACCAAAGAGGGACAGGAGGAGCTCGCTCGGATGATCCGCCGCGAGTCCGAGAGGCTCCTCGAGGAGCTCGGCAAGTCAGTAAAGCGCACCAAGGAAATCATCTGGCTTTCGAGATACTGTACTAATTGCAAGTACTACGCAAAGGAGGGCTCTCGCATGAAGTGCAAGCGGTGGAATGTCAGGATTGTGAAACCCTTCTATGGTCGACCCATCTGGGAGACGATCCCACTGAGGGGCAGCGAGAACGAGAAGGAGCGGGTGGTCTCGAACATCGACTGGAACAGGAGGTGGAAGGAGGTGTCGAATAAGATAGTCGAGTGGGCGATTGACAAGGTCAATGCCGGGTTCCCGTACTTCTGTTACACGCGGAAGTGAAAGGGCCCTGGCCGGGATTTGAACCCGGGTCGGAGCGTCCACAGCGCTCTATGCTAACCAGGCTACACTACCGGGGCCACGGATTCAAACGGGGCCTAGGTTCCTGTATTTAGTCTCTGGGGCGCCTGAACTGAGCCCAATTATTCATTACATGGGATTTGTTGCGGTGGAGATGACCGACTAGATGAGCGGCTCTGAAGCCCCTCTTAGAGCTCACTTCTATTTCTATAACGACTTCTGGCTTATCGATAGAGGGGTGCTGTCGGTAAGGCTTTTTCGCGACTAGTCCACGGCCTAGTCTTCTTTTCTTGGTGCGGCCTTCGAGATTTTGGTGATTTGGGAGCAGCAGACGTCACGCATCGAGGCTACATACTTATCCTTCTTCGAGCTGGTTGTAGCGATGGTAATCGTCATTGCGCCGGCTTGGCGGGCCAAGACATTGCGAAGTCGTCTCTCGCGTGATTCGGTGGATGCCGTAGCGGCATTACCTTCGACACGTTCCATGGTCCAACATAATTGCCGCAAATCTGCGTGGAAGCAACCTAGTTTCTTCGCACTAGAATGCGGACTTGGGCAAAATCAGCAACGCGCGGACAGGCTTAGTTGAAGATTTCATTAGGTCTAAACTAGGTGAACGGTTGGTCGTCTCAAAAGATTGAAACCAGAAGCCTTCCGAAAGAACAAACTATTCGTCTTCACAAACTCGTTAATGTGGTGCGAGAATCGAGTTTCGAAGGCGCCCGTCTTAGCGGAACCAGGACACTATCCATCTGATTCTGGCGCATGGGAAGCTTGAGCAGTCCTAAATAGGGGGTCCGGCGGCGAGGTTTCAGTGCCCGTCCCATTCTATCTTGATATCCTGATCCTGGCTGCGATGAACCTCCTCCTCTCGGTCATCGGGTTCGGCATCCCGGGACGAGAAATCAGGGTCATGGTAGATGGCGAAGAGCGTCCCCGGAGGCCCAGAGGGTTCCTCAGGAGAGCGATAGCGATTGTTGTCATATCGGCCATCTTCGGCTCCTTCCTCATCCTAGGGGAGACGCCGTTCCTCTACCAGTTCCTCGCGGACTTCATCCTCGCAGGCCTGATCTTTTCGGTCATCAGAGGGCGGGAACTCGAGTCGTCGAGACGCACCGCCTCCGTCCTTCTCGTACTCTTCCTGCTCACGGGCATCGGGGCCGGCGCGTACTACGGCGTCTACGCCCAGGTGAACAACTCCTATTACTTCAACTCCCTTCTTAACTTCAAGCCCGGAAGTGAGCTGTTCGCGAACTCGACCCTGCAGCTGGGCAAGTTGCCGCTCGTCTCCGAGGGATACGCCAACTCCATCGCCTCGTCGCACCTCAGCGACTTCGGAGGCTCCGTGCAGCTCGTCGACGACGAGCAGATAGTCGACAAGGCCCAGCCCTACTGGATCTTTACCGTCGCGCCCACCAACACCTTCGCGCAGAACAACGAGCTGGGTTTCATACTCGTGAACGCCGTAAACGGAAGCTACGACGAGGTCAAGTCACAGAACTCCGTGGGTCCGGGACTCTTCCTCTTCAATGAGATCGACCTCCATTCGTATCTCGGAGACACGAGCATAGCGATCGGAAACCACTATCCTACTCCTCCCTCGCAGAATGTCTCCTCCGTATACTACGTATTCACGCAGAATGAAGTCAGGCTTAATGGGGTGACGGCCTTCAACGGAGGTACGATTTACAACTCTGACGGCTCTATCGTGGAACAGTACGGCGGGCTCAATTCTCCCGGTTACGTCAACCAGCCCTGGGACAAGTTCCTAGTCGCCAGCCTGGCCAGTCAGTGGGGGTCCACGAGGTCAGGGAATGGCTCGTTCAGCGTCTTCGCCGGAGGCTTCTTCACGATCCCGGCGAGCCAGTCAAGGCTGGCTCTCAGCAGCGATGAGGAGCTGATACCCTACAGGAACGGGACCGCGTTGATGCTCTTCATGAGCCCCGCCAACGCGCCGAACTCGCTCGGCGGCGTAATCCTGGCCTACAAGGACCAGTTCACCTTCTACAACATGGAGGGTATGAACCTCGTCTCCCCAGACTACGCTGATGCGACGGTCCAGTCCAAGCTGCCGGCGCTCAGCAATGGACAGTACTTCGCAGCGAACCCTGTAATTTATCCTGTAAACGAGGGTTTCGCGTGGATAGTCCCATACTATTACGATAGCGGGACTGGGATAGTTCAGTTCCAGGGGGTAGCGGTGCTCGATGCCTCGAACGCCGGGAACCTAGTGATACAACAGGCACAGGGCAGCATTGAACAGACCAGAGACCTGGCGTTGGCGGGCCTCCTCGGGGGCAACAACGGAAACCAGACGCAGAGCAACGTAGTGAACGGGACCATCCACGCCGCGGTGAGCTACGTCCAGGGAGGCAACACATACGTCTCGGTCGAGGTCAACGGTACGTACTACTACGCCACGGCCAGCAGTCTTCCCTTCGACCAGTGGGTGCAGGCGCTGCAGCTGAAGGCAGGAGATTCGGTCCAGATGCACGTGCAGGGGCAGCAGATAGTCTCCCTGAAGGTAACCTCTCAGTAGCCCTGGTCACCTGCGTCCTTGAATATCATTTATAGTGGGAGGGGAAGGTCTGACCATGGACAAGGCCACCATAGTCAGCTTCCCTGACGAGTTCGCGAAGCAGGAGATTCACGAGCTGGCGAAGGCCGCTGGCTACGAAGTGGTAGGCCTGGTCACCCAGAGACAGATACTCAGGTCCGAGTACGGTATTGGGGTCGGTAAGGCACAGGAACTCAAGGAGATAGTCTCAAAGAACGGCTCAAAGACCCTCATAATAGACGCCTCTCTGACCTCGTCCCAGGCGTTCAGGCTCGCGACCGTGGTCAAAGCCGAGATAGTCGACCGTGAAAGGCTCATCCTCAACATCTTTGCCAGGCGGGCGGTGACGACCGAGGCGAAGCTTCAGGTCGAGCTCGCAGAGCTGCGATATGAGCTCCCGAGGGCGCGGGATGCAGTCCGGTACTCGGTGAGCGGAGAGCGGGCGGGTTTCATGGGCATGGGGGAGGCGATGGTCGACATCAGGTTCAGGGCGCTGAAGCGCAGGATGAATTTCGTCAAGGAGAAGCTGGCAAGGGCGCAATCGAGCAGGACCCTTCACAGGGCGGAGAGAAAAAAACTCGGGATGCCTCTGGTCTCGCTCGCCGGTTACACGAGCAGCGGGAAGACTACCTTGTTCAACAAGCTGGCCGCCGAGTCCAGGCAGGAGTCCCCCGACCTCTTCACGACGCTGACGACGACGACGAGGGCGGTGAGCTTCGCGGACCCACGAAGACGGGTGATGCTATCGGATACCGTAGGGTTCATCTCGAGGCTTCCCACATACATGGTGGAATCGTTCAAGTCTACGCTCGAAGAGCTCTCCTACGCAGACCTGGTGCTCCTCTTGCTCGACGCGAGCGAGGATGAAGAGAGCACGACCATCAAGCTGGAGAGCTGCAGAGACATACTCAGTCAGTTGAAGGTCGACCCGAACAGGACCATCCTGGTGCTCAACAAGATAGACCTCCTCGAGCAGGACCAGGCCAAGCTGATAGAGAGGAACCGGCTCTTCGAGCAGTACACTACGGTGAAGATTTCCGCTCTGAAGGGCGATGGCCTACGACAGCTCAAGAACCTCATAATCAGGAGGACGTATGAGGCAGAGAAAGAGATAGGTCAGCCCGCAGCCCAGGAACACATAGACGCTCAATAATCCCTGCCCGATTAGGTTCTGATGAAAGCCCGGACGCACGACGTCTTCTCGGTAGGGGCGGGGTGGTATCTTCTCTCCCTGCTCAGCGCACTCTCTCTCGATGCGATGCTCGTGACGATCTGGCTCTCGCTATCGGTCAACTTTGTGATCGATGCCGCAGGCCATTCGACCGGATTCAGCGGCCGACCCTCCCGCACGAGACTCACCCACTCAGTCTTCACGGCGCCGCTCTGGGGAGGGGCGTTGGGATTTGGCTCAGCGTACCTCGGAGCCGGGCTTGGTTTCTCATCATCGGACTCTTACTCGATGGCACTCTGGTCTCTCGCAGGAGCCGTGATAGCGCTTGGGCACCTGCTCCTGGACGGTCTTACGCAGGCGGGCGTGTACTACTGGAAGCGCAGGATGGCGATAGCGCACTTCTCCTACGACAACCCGCTGCTGAACGCGGGTTTCACAGTTGCGGGGGTGGTATTGGCGCTGCTGGCTTTCCTACGCTGAACTCAGCCAATAGCCTTATCTCTCGACCAGAGGTCTGAATAGAAGTTGAACCAAGAAAACCTGGACGTAGTAATCGTGCGCGAAGCTCCCGTCGGCCTCCACAATTTCACTGATTATTTCAAGGGCTTTGAGACGGTCGACGCAGTCAGACCGACCTTCGGTGCCGAGACCGAGCCTCTCCTGCGGGAGCTGAAGGTCGAATGGGTAACCGGAGAGAAACATCTGCGACTCTTGGGGACCGTAGGTCTTAGGGGGGTTTGCTCTTGAGATCCAACAGAGACGCCTACAAGAATGCGATAGACCGGGTCAGGTCTCAGCACCGCGACAAGATTGCGCCGGCACAAGAGACCATCGAGTGCCCTCGTTGCCGGACGAAGCAGGTGATTTCGGATGTGCCTGGTCGTCGCGTATGCGTCAAGTGTGGTTTCGAGTTCAGGCCCCGACCTGAGGGAGGCTGGACGGCTAGGTGAACAAGTCCTGGGTCTCTGGGAGCAAAAACACCGAAGCAATAGACAAGCTGCGCACCGAGATTGCCGGGCTCGAGCAGAGACGCGATGAACTCCTTGACAAGAACAAGCGCAAGGTCTTCGAGTGGGCCTCGTATGTCTTGAGTTCACCAAGAGCTCCAAAAGACCTGGATTCTATTCGCCACGAGGAGAGTGGGCAGGAGGCGAGGGACGTTGTCGCTCTCTATGAGCTTCTCACGCAGGAGATTCTGGACAAGGAGGCTTCTCTGGGAGAGAAGCTGGATGACCAGGCTCGTTCCGATTCACTGACTTGAGCCTTAGCTACTTTCGTTTCCAAGCCTTGGCTCTCTCGGAGAACTTCTCGATGTCTCCTTCGGCCCGCGGACAGCTCTTGTAGTGGAGCGTTATCTCTCGAAGAGTCTCTTCTATCGGAGTCGGGGTACCGGGGACGTAAGAGTCGAGCTGCAGCCTGATTTCGGTCAGAGATTGCCAGACATCCATTGGGATGACAACCGAAACGCCACCTTTGTCCGCTTTCATGACATCCTGCTCATTGCGGGAAATATATCTGGCTTTACGGATAGAAGAAAAGTTCGTCAGGGTTTGTTGCGACCCATCACTATAGAGGCGACAACCAACCCCAGTATCGAGAGTACCACCAGTCCCAGCACGTACTGCAACTGGAGAAACGCGAACGTGGAGAGCAGAGCCACGATGACGCCGAAACCGAGGTCATACATCCTATCCTTACTGCTGGCAAAGGCGAGGCCATAGGTTGCTGTCCAGGCGCCGGCTAAGAGCAAGACCGAGGCGGCCGTCTGTTCATCGTTCAGTACGCCGAAGAGCAGCAACACGAGCGGTATCAGGAAGGACACCATCAAACCGGAACCCAGTCCAATTCTCAAGGCTTCCAGTCTTGGATCAAGGGCCGAGTTATTAACTCTCGGTACCCAGATGAGGCGAAATTTCAAAAAGGGATTCCGCGCGAAGGAAACTCATGGACCCTGGCCGCAGGAGACGCAGGTTCTATTTGATTACGGCTATCGTGTTCGCCGCTATTCTGGTTGGCGCCGCGGCGATCGTCCTGTACATCGACTACAGCTACGTCAGTGTGAAGATCAACGGGAGTCCCCAGGTCTCATTCCTACTGGCATACGACTCGACGAACGTCACGCTGTCTGCTTCGGAAAACGCCACCATCGCTGTCCTTCCGCACGCGAATGTGACCATCGTTGCTACCGTGTCACCAAACTACACGATTTCTTCTTGGCTAGTTAGCGGAGTGGTATTCCGCGAAAGGAGCGGCATAGTGAATTTCATCACCGGGTCCGGAGGTAGCACGATTACGGTCTCGGTGCAGCTGAAGCAGAATTAGCGGTTGCTCTTCAGAAGGCTCGCATACTTCTTTCTGAACTTGAGGACCTTCGGCGCAATGACTACCGCGCAATAGCCTTGCGTGGGGTTCTTCGCGAAAAACTCTTGGTGGTAGTCCTCGGCCTTGTAGAAGGCATCGAAGGGGACTAGTTCGGTGACCATCGGCTTCCCCCAAATCCCAGAGTCGTCCACCTCTTTCATCACCTGCTTGGCTACGTCTCTCTGCTCCTCACTGTGGTAGAATATCACTGAGCGGTATTGAGCTCCCACGTCCGCTCCCTGCCGGTTGAGGGTGGTCGGGTCGTGCGTGGTGAAAAAGATCTCGAGGATTTGCCGATAGCTGATGACGCTAGGGTCAAAGACGACGTTGATGGCCTCCGCATGGCCAGTGTCCCCCTCGCATACCTGCTCATAGCTGGGATTGGGTAATTTGCCACCCGAGTACCCTGACTCCACGCTACGTACGCCTTTTAGGTCAGAGAAGATGGCCTCTGTGCACCAGAAGCAGCCTCCACCAAGGGTGGCCGTTTCCATTGAAGATGCCCTCACGGGCGGGCCGCTCATCATGTGAGAGAAATTGTGCGACGGGTTCCGTATAAACGCTCTTGGCGCGTTCAGGTCTTCCCGACTGACCATTCGTCATGCTTAATTCAATCTGCGCGTGACGAGAATCAGGTCAGAGAGGTATGCTTTACATGGTGTCCGAGCGGGTGGTCTGGGCTAGTAGGTTCGAGGACAGGCGATAACAAACTGGCTGACCTTCAGAGACGGCTCATCAAGCGTGTCCGCCGAGTCAGTTTCAGAGAAAACATATACCTCGTCCCCGCATTTACATACGCAGGGGCCATGCTTGTCTATTACGTGGCCTTTGGACGACTCCTACAATTTCTGCCAATACTCTTCTTTCTCGCAGCAATCCCTGTCTTGTCTCTCCTCGGGTCCACAAAGGATATGACCAGGTCCTGGCTCCCTTTTGTCTCCATACTCCTCTCGTATGAGGCGCTGGCCGGCATAGTCGGCTCGTTCGCAGCATCGAAGGTGATCTTCTCGATATACCCAGTCGACAGGTTGCTCTGGGGCTTCAACGTGACCGGTTGGGTTCAGAACGCGTTCTCATCGACCCTAACTACCGAGGTGACTTCATTCTTCTATACGCTCCACTTTCCGCTCGTCGTCTTCACATCGGCGACGCTATGGTACTTCAACAAGAGCCTATTCGGCAGATACACCGTCGCCATGATAATCACCTCCTACGCAGCGCTCATAACATTCATCCTGATTCCCACCTCTCCTCCATGGTATGCTGGAGCTGCGGTAAACCTCTACCAGAGCAACGGAGCCGCGGTGCTTCCGAACGCTGTAAGTGCGACGATTTCGATGATAGAGTCAGACCAGTTCGCCGCCTTCCCCAGCCTGCACACCGCCTATGCTCTGATATTCAGTTTCTTCATGGTAAAGCTAGACAGAAGGCTCGCCTTTGTTGCGATTCCTTTGACCTCGGCAATCCTCTTCTCAACCGTGTATCTGGGTCAGCACTACCTTATCGATCTCATAGGAGGCGCATGCTACGCGCTGATTCCGTGTCTCATAGTCGAGAGATACAACCTCAACATCTTCGGCACGAGGACGAAGGAGTCCTGGTCGAAGGAGAGGGTCGCCAAGCCGGAGGTTCCCGAGTCTAGCAAACTATGAAATAGCGGGGGAGGGTCGGCCGGGCCCGTAGGTATTTTGCACCTTAAAGCCCTCACGGGGCGCTCCCGCGTCGCCATAGTCGTTGGTGCAGCCTTCGTCCTGGTCGTGGCGGTACTCTTCTCGGATTCGCTCGTGACCGGGCAGGTCTCGACGGAAGGACTCTCCTCCATCACGGAGGGTGTTACGACCACGATCGTGAACGCGATAAGTGGGACGGGCTATGCAGGTGTATTCGGCCTCATGTTTCTGGAGAGCACCTCACTCCCTGTGCCGAGCGAGGTCATTCTTCCGTTCGCCGGGTATCTAGTGTCGACGGGGAGACTAGAATTCTGGCTCACAGTGATTCTTGCGGTTGCCGCCGGGATATCCGGAGGTCTCGTTGACTATTACATTGGGAGATTCCTTGGGATGAAGGTCATATCCGACTACGGAGGCCGATTCTTCATCGGCGAAGAGCAGTTCCAGAGAATCGATCGCCTATTTGCCAGGCATGGCAGCATCATAGTCCTCGTCAGCCGCCTGATACCGGGAATCAGGACTCTCTCTTCGTTTCCGGCGGGCGCTGCGAGGATGAACGTCGCGAAGTTCATTGCGTTCACCGCTATCGGTTGCTTCTTCTTTGACACAGCACTCGTCTACGCTGGCGATTACCTTGGGTCTAACTGGAACGCAATCAGGGCGATAGGCGTCCTGGAGGTCGGCGCTACACTCGCTGTGATAGCGATAGGTGCGTGGATATTCCTGAGGATGCACAGAAGCTCCTCGCAGCGCGCGCCGAGCGAAGTGAAGAGCGCGTGATACGGCCGGACTGTTGGTTCATAGAAGTGTGAAGGATACTTCACTCTCAGCCAGAATAATCGTCCTGGAGCCCAAGGAGGTGGCATGTCGCAATTCTCTAGTAACTGGGATCCCAAGAAGGGCCCAGGCGTGGGTGAACGGCTTTTTGGTAGGGTCAAGACACAAGAGCCGATGAAGCCCCGTCTCGATATGGCAACCCGTCAGATTCAAGCAGTTATGGGCAAACTAGATACTGCGATAGTGAGGTTGCGAGAGAAGGACGGGGCGCTCTTCAACAAGATAGTGTCGTCCGTCCAGAAGCGAGACCCTGCGCGCGCATCGATCTATGCCAACGAATTAGCAGAGCTAAGAAAGATGAACAGGATGGTTACGCAATCCAAGCTGGCATTGGAGCAGATTTCGCTAAGGCTGAACACCATAACGGAGCTAGGTGACATTGTCATGACTCTTGCCCCAGCCACGTCTATAGTGAGTAGTCTGCGGCAGAGCCTGGCTGGGATTATGCCCGAGGCGGAATCTGGAATGAGTGAGATATCCTCCATGCTTAGCGGGATTCTCGTCGACGCTGGTTCCGTGAACGGCTCCTCGTTGAACTTCGAAGTTGCCAACGAAGAGGCTGAGAGGGTCCTTTCTGAGGCCGCTGCAGTGGCGGAATCAAGGATGGAGAACACATTCCCTGATATTCCGATGACTGCGGGACGTACAGAGATAGAGAGGGAGATGGAGGAAGCGTAGCCCATCGGCTTGCTTCGGCTCTACAAGAATTAGGCCCGGACGAGCCTGAAGTGAGAAACTAACTAACTCGTAAGTCCAGATGTAGGGAGCCCTTCACAATGGACATACGTATTAGTCATGATATTTTCACTCGAGTCAAGATATCCGCAGAGCGAGTTTCTGACCACGGTAATGTCGCAGTTCTCTGACAATTGGGATAACAAGAAGGGTCCGGGTCTAGGGGTGAGGATCAGAGGGAGATTTAACAACCCTGGCCCACTCAAGCCTCGACTCGACCAGGCGAACCGTCAGATTCAGACGGTCATGGCCAAGTTGGATACTACGATACTCAAGCTGAGAGACAGGGATGCTTTCCTCTTCAACAAGATAGTGTCGTCCGTCCAGAAGCGAGACCCTGCGCGCATCGATGTTCGCAAACGAGCTCGCAGAGCTGAGGAAGATGAACAAGATGGTCACGCAATCGAAGCTCGCGCTCGAACAGATAGTGCTGAGGCTGAACACCGTGACAGAGCTGGGAGAGGTAGTGCTAACTCTGGCACCCGCCACCTCGGTCGTCAGAAACCTCAGAGAGGGTCTCGCGGGAGTGATGCCCGAAGCGGAGGGAGAGATGAGCGAGATTTCGGGCCTCCTCAGTGGCATACTTGTAGACGCGGGGTCGGTCACAGGTTCGCAGCTCAACTTCGAGACTGCTAACGAGGAAGCAGAGAGGGCGCTCGCAGAAGCCGCCGCGGTGGCAGAGTCTCACATGAAGGATAGGTTCCCCGACATCCCAGAATCCGTCTCAGTCTCCGACCAGAGCGAGATGGAAATGGCCTAGCCAAAGTCTCTCCGCCCAAGTTTTTCTACGGAGGGCGCTAGCCCTACTGCGTGAACTGGGCGAAGAACGTCTTCGTGCGGAACGCCGAGCTATACGAGATGGTCCTCGAAGGGATGTGGGAGAAGGGCGAGGAGGATGCGCTCGCAATCTCTGGTCTGCTTCAGCAGAAGGGCATGGATGGTTGCAGGGTTCTCGATGTCCCCTGCGGGATAGGGAGGGTTGGCGTACCACTCGCCCAGCTGGGATTCCGCGTGACGGGGTTAGACTACTCTCCGCGCCTCATCAGGGCTGCGGCTTCAAAGGCGGTGCGCTACAAGGTAGAGGAGAACGCGACCTTCCGGAACGGGGAGATGTCCGACCTAAAGGAGGCTTTTCCGAAGGACAGCTTCGACTGCGCGATCAATGTTTTCACGAGCATAGGGTATGGGACTGAGGAGGATGACATCGCCTTCTTCAAGGGGTTGCGCGAGGTGGTCCGAACGGAAGGGCTGCTCGTGATTTCCGGACTAAGGAACAGAGACTACATAGCTGCCCATCCAGCACAGAACGTCTACGAGGAGAGCAAGAACCTTCTCGTGCTCGACAGATACTCGTTCGATATCGCTCGGTCTCGAGAACGGGGGGTGTGGAGGTTCTATCTGAGGGTGAAGGATGCGATGAAGTTCGCTGGGGAGTTCCCCATAGACATTCGCCTCTATTCACCTCACGAGCTCGTCTCGATGCTGAGAGATTGTGGTTGGAGCGTCTCGAAGATATGCGAATCTATCACCACGATGAGGGACTTCACCACGGAGAGTCCAGTCTACGCCCTCGTGGCCGAGGCCGTCTGAATCAATTCGAGTTTTTCGCGGCGGTTCATCCGCTTGATTTCATTCTCCCTTCTCAGAGCGGAAGACCGAGTCTCGCATGCCTCCTGATACAGGAGAGACACCGGTCTCCTCGACCTTGTGAACTTGGAGCCTTTCCCCTGGTTGTGCTGCAGGAGCCTCCTCTCGAGGTCCACCGTGGAACCCGTGTAGAGCTCGCCGGTCCTGCATCTCACGATGTAGACCATCCAGGATACTTTCAACCCGAGAAGATAAGAATCCCGCCGATAAATCGTTACCAATGGCCCACCCGAACAAGGAGTCTGAGATGCGCTGCCCCGGGTGCAAACGATTTTCGCTGCGCAGGAAGGACGAGGGTGTCACGTGCAGCTTCTGTGGTTACAGGCTGACCCCCGGCGAGGAGACCAGATATCGTCTTTACGAGATGCTCAAGTGACACTCATGGAACGATACACGACCCTCATGCACTCATTCATGACATATGATAGACCCGCCGCCTCGAGTATCTCCTTCGCCAAGTCGTTCTCGAGACCCGCCTGAGCCCAGAAGACGTACTTCTTCCCGGATCGATTTGAGAGATCGACGACGGCTCGTGCGACCTCTGGCAGCTCATCGCTCGGCCTGAAGACCTCGACCACGTCTATCTGCTCCGCCATCTCTGGAGGAATTGAGCTCAGGCTTGGGAATGACTTCTCGCCAAGTATCTCCGGAGCAGTAGGATTGACCGGGATGATTCTGTAGCCGCGCTCCTTCAGGAACTTTGGAACCGTGTGCGCTTCCTTCGCAGGGTTCTTTGAGATACCCACTACAGCGACCACGTGGCCGCTCTTCATCACCTGAACCGGCGAAATGGTCGAGCTCTGCATGGCTGTTCGGAATAGAGGCGGATTATATCCGTATCCTCACTTTGTGACTAGGGTGATTACATCTTCGTCCATCAGCTTGTGGGTTATGCCTACCCTCTGCCCGCCGAACTTGGCGGACTTTCCCCATATCATCGCGTAGCGGAACTCGTCCTTGATGTTCCTGTGCACCTTGTTGCAAACCTCGAGGACGCTCGAGCCATTCCTGATGATCATGGGTTCCTCGTAGTCTGTCTCCCCCGTCCTCCGCCTCATGTATATCCTGACAAAGTCGAGCCTTTTGTAGATCTCTTCCTTCAGCGCAGCGATGTTGACATTGCTCTCGGCGGAGACTGGTATGAACTTGTAGCGTAGCTTTGCGGTGATCTCATTTGTGAACCCGGCATTGACGAGGTCGATCTTGTTCATGATGGTGAGCGATGGTGAATACACCCTGTTGCCGAGCAGGACGTCGATGAGCTGCTCGTCCGTGATGTCCTCGCGGATGACAACGCGGGCGCTATTCATCCCATAGACCCTCAGCATCTCTTTCACGAGCTGCTCTGTAATCTTGGTGAGCTTGACCGTCGCCGTGACCGAGATTCCTCCTGCCGTTGTGGGTTCTATCACTACGTTCGGGGACCTTTCGTCGACCCGTATCCCGGTGCTCCTCAACTCTCTTTCGAGGAGCGTCCTCGCCTCCGGCTGGAATACGTCTACGATAAACAGGACGAGGTCCGCGCTCCTTGCCACGGCGAGTACCCTCTTTCCGAGCCCTCTTCCCGAAGAGGCGCCCTGGATGATACCGGGGAGGTCCAGTACCTGTATCCTAGCTCCTTTGTACTCAAGCAATCCTGGCACGACATCGAGCGTCGTGAACTGATAGGCGGCGACCTTCGATTTTGCGTTGGTCAGCCTGTTCAGGAGGGTGGACTTGCCGACGCTGGGAAGACCTATCAGGACGACCGTCCCGTCTCCCGACTTCTTCACATCGTATCCTATTGCGCTTCCAGAGCGACGGCTCTGTTGCTCCTCCTGCTCCTGCTTTAGACGGGAGAGCTTGGCACGAAGGAGACCTATGTGGTGCTCAGTCTTCTTGTTGATCTGAGTCCTGTGCATGTCCTCCTCGATCTTCTTTATCTTCTCTGGTATTCCCAAGCTCTTCCCTCTGTTTCCTGGCCGACTCGGCAGTTCTCTAACTTAAATCTTCAAGGGCGCAAGGTATCGCAGCTACTTCTTGATTTGCGAGCGCTGCCGGGCGGGCCAGATGGTGGAATACCAGAAGAAGATCTCGACCGATGAGAAGGAGACAACGCTCGTAGGCAGAAAGTGTGACCGGTGTGGATATACCCAGCTCGACAGTGACGACGACGTATGGGCGGCCGCCGGGCTTTAGTTGGTGTACTCGGAACGGTCTATGACGTTTTTCACCTTCTCACCCATGAGGTGACGAAGGAGGTTCTCTACCGCATTTCTCATCGGCCCGCCACCCACGATAGCACTCGGCCCGGCGACGTGTGGAGTGCCGATGAAGTTCTCAAATTCAAAGAAGGGTAGCTTCGGAGGATACTCCTCCTTGCCATCCCTCATCCACCATACGTCCGTGGCATAAATGAAATCCTTATTCTCAGAGAGGTGGTCGTAGATCGCGCGCTCGTCGATTATCTCGGCTCTTGCTACGTTCGCGAGTATGGCGTTCTTCTTCATCAGTGAAAGCTCTTCGCGGCCTATCAATCCCCGCGTGGAATTGTTCAGAGGCAGAGCGAGCACCACGACATCCGATTCGGAGAGTATTCTCTTCAGGCCGTCGTCTCCGGAGACCGTGATCACACCCTCCTCGGTGGTGCCCTTCCTGGTGAGCGCCATCACCTTCACTCCCAGGCCTTTTCCTATCCTCGCGATGGACCTCCCTATTCCGCCATAGCCTAGTATCCCAAGTACCTTACCTCTCAGCACGACTATCTTCTTGCCAAGCTCTAGAGGCGCCCACGTGTGTCCCTCCCCGACGCCCCTGTATGACTTCACTATGCCTTTCGAAGCGGCCATGATGAGGGCCCATGCGAATTCGCCCACCTCGTCCGAGTAGCCTCCCGCGTTGCTGCAAACGACGACGTCTTCACCCATCTCACTGAACGGGATGTGGTTCACCCCCGCGAGCCCAGACTGGACGAAGGAGAGCTTCTTCATCTTCCTCACTCTTTCAGAGTCCAGGGATGAGGGCCAGAAGTGCACGAAGAGGCAGTCGACCTCCGGGAGCATCTTCTCGAGCTCCTCATCCTTTAGCTCGCTGAGCCAATACAATTTTGCGAGCGCGGAGAGCTCCCTCAGGTCTTCCCTCGAGTAGGGCCCTGCCACAAGCACGGTCCTCAAACGAGCGAAGGACCCATCAAGCCCTATTCAAAGAATTCGAAGACCAAAACTCATTAATCGAGTGATGACCACGTTCAACCGTGGCCAAGCGGGCTTTCACGATTGACACGGGGAAGGAGAAGATCGAGGTTGAGGGGCACGAACACAAGAACGTAGCCGTAAAGTACCTCATGAAGAAGCGAAGGAGCCTCCTCTCCACCAAGGACCCGAAGAAGGTAGAGCTCCTCTTCTCAGAATTACCTAACCAGGTCAAGATAATAGGAAAGCAACTCACCAAGAGCTATGAGGTCACATGGGAGAGGACCGGTACTCAGGAGTTCGCCGGCGCCCGCTTTACCTTTACGATATCTGAAGTCTGATTGGTGGCTCCGGCACGAAAGAAAAGCCAGAGCCGGACGACAACTTCAAGGCGTTCATCGTCGCTACCATCCTCGACTCCAACCCGGAGAAGGCGCTGGACCTCCTGAGTGAAGTGTATGGCGTCGAGAGACCAAAGCTCGGGGTAGGTGTCGTCGCAGGTAGGAACAAAGGAGTACAGGCTGTCTACTCAGCCAACAGAAAGGAGATACTGGCCGCTAAGAGAGAGTTCCTCTACGACCCGTTCACGATACTCCACGAGTTCTATCACCATCTGAGGTACTTCGGGTCTGAGCACAGGGGCACAGAAAAGCTGGCCGACAAGTTCGCTCTCGATTACATTCGAGCTTTCCGCGAATTTGTTGAGAAGCGAAGAGAGAACTATTGAGGACTCGAGGTGACCGATGGCGTAGTCTGTTGAGACCAGCGGATTGCCCAATCGCCCAGCTCTCCGAGTATCTTCTTCAGCTCCTGTCCCTTTGGCGTTAGAGAGTACTCGACTCTCGGAGGGCTCTCTGGAAACACCTTTCTTGCGACGACCCCCTGCTTCTCAAGCTCACCTAGCCTCTCCGCAAGGCTCGTGGCGCTCACCCCATCGATTCTTCTCTTGAGCTCATTGAAGCGCGCGGGCTCCTGAAGACCCAGGGCGTGTATTACGGGGAGTGTCCAGACTTTTGTAAGTTCGTTCCATGAAGAGTGAATTATCTTGCAGGAATCGAGGACTTCCTGGTTAATTTGTACGGACTTGCTCAAGTTAGCAATACCTACTTAGAATCCAGATACTACTACATATATAAATACGACTGGCATGTTAGTACCTATGAATCAGATGCGCGCAGGACACAGGGACCACATCAATGGTTTGGAGATTGGTCCAAGGGATTTGGAAGTCGTCCAATTCATCGCTGAGGAAGGACTTCTTGGATTCACATTTGAGGGTCTTAAGCGGCGCCTCGGTACTCATCCAGAGACTCTATCCCGCGTACTCGACAGGCTCGAGGAGCAAAAGGTGCTCGAGAAGACAGAGAGGGGCTATCACGTCACCCAGTATGGCAGAGAGGTAGCGGGAGTGAGGCAGCTGTCTTCCTCGGCCGCAAGGGTCACCCTTCTCAAGACTCTCCTCCCGCACGTCGAGAACCCCCGAGAGGCGGTCTCACACCTCAGAGGCAGGTGGTTCGGGCCGCTCAGATGGCTCGGATACGCGGAGGACGAGAAGGGGACAAACATGAAGTGGATAACCGAGGATGGAGGAGTCCAGGTCGATGCGATATTCTCTGAGGGAGAACTCACGATCGAAGGCAGGATTAGGGAAGGCAAGGACCTTACCGACGCAATCAAGGCCTCGCATCAGCTCGTGGGCTACATCTCCAAGGTCTATCCCTCTCCCGCAGACCACCGCGTGGCTTACTTCTCTGTCAGCGACAGTTTCCTAGTCCCGAACTGATGTGACCGGTTGACGGCAATCCCCGTCAACAAGTACCTCCCTTTCCTATCGATGCTCAGTGAATTAAAACGAGCAGCACAACTTCGATTGAAATACTGCAGTCGCTCTCAAGCGCCATACAAAACGTCGCGGAGAGCACAAGTCCATCCGTCGTGAACATACGCTCCGACGGTGGGAATGGGACGGGCGTGGTCTGGGACAACCAGGGCCACATAGTGACCGCGTATCACGTAGTCCACGGGCTCCAAAAGGTGGAGGTGACCTCGGACGCCGGTGAGTCCTTCGAAGCGACCGTAGTGGGGCATGACAGAAGCTCCGACATCGCGCTCCTGAAGTTCTCGGGAAGCCTGCCCCCCATAAAGAAGGGCGACTCCGAGTCGCTGAATGTGGGACAGTTCGTCCTCGCACTCGCGAACGCGTTCGGCTCACGCGCCAGCGCTACCTCGGGGATAATCACTGGGGTGAGGAGAAACATCGGCGGATGGTGGGGGGTCCAGATAGATGAGGCAATAGTCACGGACGCGAGGGTCAACCCCGGGTACTCTGGAGGTCCTCTCGTGGATGCCAAGGGTTCAATGGTCGGGCTGAACGTCGCCCTCGTATCTTCCAGAGGTATCGCGGTACCGGTCGGAAAGATCGTCCAGGTAGTCGAGAGGATATCCTCTGGCAAGCCGACCGGAAGGGCATACCTCGGGATAGTCTCCAACCCAGTCGAGCTCCCTGAGAAATCAGCGAAGCTACAGTCGGTCGACCAGAGGTATGGGCTCGTAATCCTCTCCGTAGAGAAGGGCAGCCCCGCAGACGCGGCAGGCCTGATGCTAGGCGACGTGCTGTTGGGCTTCGATGACAAGAAGGTCGAGGGCTTTGGGGACCTGACCGCAGCACTCACGACCAACGCAGTCGGTAAGACTGCGAAGCTCAGGGTGCTAAGGGCTGGCGAATTCAAAGAACTCTCCATCACCCCAGATGTCGCACCGGAGAGGGAGTGGTAATGGACCCAATGGGACCACGTCCAGGTCCCTCAATCCCTGAACCGGGGCCGCCGGTGAGCCCACCATGGTAGAGAGTGGCAGAATGAACATCACAGCACTAGAGAGTCAGGTCACCGGGGCGGTCGAGAAGCTCAGCGAAAGCGTGGTAGGAATCGACAGTACCAAGCTGACGAGGGACTACCGCTACGGCTTCGTCCCCATTGAGGGGCAGGGGTCGGGAGTCATCATCGACCCAGAGGGGCTGATAGTCACGAACCACCACGTCATCGACGATGCTGCGAAGGTTCAGGTCAACCTGAAGGATGGCCGGACTTTCGTAGGTGAAGTCGTGGGCTCAGACCCAGCGACCGACATCGCTCTGATAAGAGTCCACGCCGACCACCTTCCAGCTGCGACCCTGGGTGATTCCGAATCCCTGAAGGTCGGGCAGTTCGCACTAGCAATCGGAAATGCACTGGGACTCGAGGGTGCACCGACCGTCTCGCTCGGGGTCATCAGCGCGCTCGGGAGACCGCTCCCGGGAACAGACTTCGTGATAGAAGGACTGATACAGACCGACGCCGCGATCAACCCAGGAAACAGTGGAGGCCCGCTCGCAGACCTCAATGGGAACGTGATGGGCCTCAACACTGCGATGATACCCTTCGCACAGGGCGTCGGCTTTGCCATCCCTTCCGAGACCGTAAAAAGGACCATCGACCAGATATCGAGGAATGGAAGGGTCGTGAGGCCGTGGCTCGGGATTTCAGGACTGGATGTGAACCCTCCAGTAGCGAGGCGCTACGGACTCTCCGTCGAGTCCGGCGTGCTGCTCGCTGAGGTGTTGAGGGAAGGTCCATCATACCGGGCGGGGCTGCGCGAGGGCGATATCGTCGTCGGCATCGGCGAGAATAAGGTCGACAAGATGAAGAGCCTCGTTTCGGCCCTCTCTAAGTTCTCAATCGGAGAGGAGGTCACCGTGAGCTTCGTGAGGACCGGGGTGACCTACGAGACGAACCTGCGCCTGGCAGAGAGCCCCATGCCTGTGGCGCCAAGGAGAAGATAAGCGGCTGTGGCGGATGAGGCTCACGCGGGCGAGCCGACGCCGGCCTTCCTTCTTTGCACCAGGACCCCTCCCAGAACTATCAACAAACCCACCACTGCGGTCCCGATGCCCTGATAGACCCAGGTCGGGTTTTCGAACATGATGGAACTCTGTGGTCCAACGACTCCCATCCCCTGAAGTGTGAAGACCAATCCTGCGAGGAATACGAGAGAGCCGAAGAGGGTTAGGAGAAGTGATGTCGTCCTCAAGCTCTTCGAATCCAGTGTCCCGGCTACTTATTGCTGCCGCTCTCTCACGTTAAATATCCCTGAGGGCAAGGCAGTCGGCCGTTGAAGGCGAGCACCAGAGGGACCGCTGCTTCGAGCAAAATGAAGCTCTTCCCAGAGTCAGCGATCAGAGACATGTCGATACTTGCCGACCAGATAGGAGCGGTCAATCTAGCGCAGGGCTCGCCCGATTTCCCGGCACCGCCAGAGGTCAAGAGGGCGGGAGCGAAGGCGATCAAGGAAGACCACAATCAGTATGAGATGACCGTGGGCTTCCCGGAGCTAAGGCAAGCCATCGCTGCCAAGATGCGCAAGTTCAACCACATAGAGGCCGACGCGGATGACGAGGTGACCGTGGTCTGCGGCTCGACCGAGGGGGTGTTCGATGCGGTCGTGGCCTTCACGGAGCCCGGAGACAGCATAATCATTCCAGAGCCGTTCTACGAGAACTATGTCCCATCGACGATCATCTCAGGGGCTCGACCGGTGCACTTCCGTATGCGCGACCCGGATTTCCTCTTTGCCGAGGAGGAGTTGAAGCAGGCGTTCAGCAAGAGGCCGAAGGCGATCATGATCAACAGCCCCAACAATCCGACCGGGCACGTCCTTTCAGAGAAGGAGCTAAGACTGGTCGCTGACCTCTGCAGAGACTACGAGGTGATCGCAATAACCGACGAGATTTACGAGTACATAACGTACGATGGAAAGAGACACCTTAGCCTCGCCTCGATCGGAGACATGCGCGAAAGAACCGTGACCATCTCTGGCCTCTCCAAGACCTTCAGCGTGACGGGCTGGAGAATAGGCTATGTCGTGGCAGAGAAGGAGCTATCGAAGGCGGTGAGGACGGTCCATGATTACAACACTGTCTGCGCGCCGACGCCGCTCCAGAGAGCGGCGACCGTCGCTATGGGGCTTCCGCATTCCTATTATGCAGACCTTGCCAAGACCTACGACGATAAGAGAAAGTTCATGATAGCAGCTCTCGAGGAGTCTGGGTTCATCTTCAGCAGACCTGAGGGCGCCTACTACATCTTCGCTGACTTCTCGGAGATCAATAAGATGGATGACTATGCCTTCGCAGAGCATCTCGCGAGAGAGGTGGGCGTTGCATGCGTCCCCGGTTCCAGCTTCTATTCGGGAAGGGGCGCTGGGAGAAGCAGGGTAAGGTTCACGTACACTAAGAGGGACGCAACTCTTAGAGAAGCGGCCACCAGACTCAAGAAGAGCCTGAACTAGGCCATCTCTACGTACTTACCGCTGTTCATTATGTTGTTAGGGTCGAAGATGGACTTGATCTCCTTCATAAGCCTGAGCGCCTCCTCACCGTCGTGAGCGAGCAGCTGCTCCTTGAGGAACTTCGGCTTCTGAATCCCAACGCCATGCTCCCCGGTCACGGAGCCACCCATGGAGATAGCCCTCCTGCAGATCTCCTCGAACGCCTGATTGGCGCTCTCGCGGCTCTTCTCATCGGACCGCTCGTAGAGTATTATCGGGTGCACATTCCCATCCCCGGCGTGTCCATTGACTGGTATCTTCAGCCCGTACTTGACGGCTACCTCCTTCACCATCTTCAGGTACTCGCCGAGTTTGTCTAGAGGCACAGCAACGTCCTCCACCTGCACTCCCGTCGCAAGGGACTTGACAGCGAGGTAGGCCATGGAGCGGGCCTGGTAGAAGGCATCGGCTTCGTCGTCATCCTTCGCGAGCCGCACCTTCGTCGCACCGCAATCAATGAAGACCTTCTCAGCTACGGGCACCTCAGACTCCTCTACGTCCACCAGGAGGGTAGCCTCTGCGTCATCCATGTTCATTCCGAGCTTCTCGTTGAGCGCTTGGATGTTGTCTCTGTCGAGGAACTCGAAGAGGCTGGGAAGAATCCTGGAGGACCTGAGTCTCTTGATGACCTCGCCAGTCGACTCCCAGGTATCGAAGGTGACTAGGAACCTCTTCGTCCGAGTCTCTGGAATCGGAAGTATCTTGAGCCACGCCTCGGTCACGATACCGAGCGTCCCTTCGCTCCCGACAATAAGGTGAACAAGGTCGTATCCGGCCCTGTTCTTAGCGAGCGCCTCCCCAAGCTTTGTCACCCTCCCATTGGGTAGGACAACCCGCAGGGCCACCACCCAGTCCTTCATCGTACCGTACTTGACACAGCGAAGCCCACCCGAGCCCTCCGCGATGGCGCCACCCACGGTGCAGATGTAGCTGCTCGCAGGGTCGGGTGGGAAGAAGAATCCTTCGTCTTTCAGCGCGCGGTTCAGGTCTTCGAGCGAGAGCCCTGGTTCTACCTGCACTAACCAGTTCACTGTGTCTATCTTGATGACCTTGTCCATCCTCCTCATGTCCAGGATGATGCCTCCATCCCTCACCGCGGCGCCCGTCAGACTGCTACCTGCTCCCCTCGCCGTCACGGGGATCCTGAATTCGTCCGCAAGCTTGACGATAGCGGAGGTCTCCCCTTCGGTCCCTGGCTTGACGACGACAGCGGGAACCGCCTCATAATCCGCCATGTCGTGAGTGTAGTCTTCTACATCCCTTGGTAGCGTCAGGACATTCTCCTTACCCGTTATCTCGGTAAGTCGCCTCAGCTGCTCCTCGCCCAGACTTCCGCCCATGGTCTCGCATCCTGATTTCATTACTTAAGTCTCGCCTAAGCGGGAAGGTCGCCCGCAGGGGGCCCACTACTAGCCTTCTCCTCAAGAGCGCGGAGCCAAACCGTGTGGTAGTAGCTTATGTTCGAAGGCCTTAGCAAAGAGTTCAGTCTCGCGAGCCACCCGTTCTGATTCTCTTCGGTCAGGACCCGACACCCTGAACCCTTCGGTTCGACCAACCAAGCATGATAGGCATCGACCCCTTCGAACCGAGCGCTCCACGCCAGGCGTTCGGGCGGTACGAACTCCTCGACTCGGGATAAGAAGGTGATACCGAAAATTCTCCAGTTGAACTTCGCACCTGTGAAGAGCTCCCTTGCGCCGCCTTCTATGGAGACTTTGGTCACGGTCGGATACCAATCTGGCCACAGAGTTGCACGGATGAGCCACTTCCAGATGGTTTCGGCGCTCGCAGAGATGCGCAGCTCGTTGCTGACGTGCACCCGAGTGTTCGCACTTTTGTATCTCTCTGGCCAGATAATGTCCATCGCGCGTCAGCGTATGGAGGCCGCCTGGGCCTGCTTAATGTCCGTTCAGGCCTGCCATCCAAGCGGATGCGATGAGCAGTATCGCGGATACCACGCTCAAAGGACTTTACCATCGAGGTAGGGGCGGAGCGTAGTAGGTGTGCCTGGTCCGCTATCCTTGGGATGAAGTTGAAGATTCCTGCGATGACCGCTACGCCCCGCCTATGCCGGGCTTCTTGATGACGAGAGGATCACAGCGACATCGAGAATGAGGCACTATGGCTAAGGCAGCGAAGAATAGCCTGGGATTTCTGATGAGGGCCTGGTCTTGAAACTGACTGGAGCCAATTGTCCGAAAGCTAGGGTTGCAGACCGTCAGGGACGTCGAGTTGCAATAAGCGGGACTTGAGCTCGATGACCTTCCGCTCTATTTCATCCCTGATTGTTCTGACCTCTTGCAAAGACATCCCCTTGGGGTCCTCCAAATCCCAGTCTACGAGCTTCTTCTGCATCTTGGCGAGCATCGGCCTTGGACAAACTTCCTCCACCGAGCAACCCATTGTGATGACGATGCTCGCGTGGTTTATCATCTCATTCGTCAGCATCTTGGGCTTCTTGGAAGAGATGTCCACGCCCTTTTCCTTCATCGCCTGTACGACGACGGGATTTACCTTGTCTGGAGGCATCGTACCTGCGCTCATAGCGTCGAGCCCCCGTTGCTTTGCGAAAGCCTCCGCCATCTGGCTCCTGCCTGCATTCTCCACGCACACGAAGAGTATCATCTCAAACATCCCTTGAATTTCCTCGTCTGAGAAAGAGGTATTCGAACAGCAGCCCAGCGATGGCACCGCCGAGCAGCGGGCCCACCCAGTAGGTCAGCTGGTCCGCAAAGTATCCTGAGAAGAGAGATGGTCCCAGGCTTCTCGCAGGATTGAAAGATGCTCCGGTCAGTGGGCCGATGAGGATTATCAAGATGAAGAGTGTCGCACCAACCTGAAGAGCCTGCTTCATGGAGTCTTTCCAGAAGCGAGGCGCGAGGAGAGCGGACAAGGCGAGCAGAAAGGTCCCCACTGTCTCTAGCAGGATGCCGAGAAGAGGATTGACGCTCGCGGCGAGTTTGGTGGATCCCAGAGCTATGTTCGTCGATGAGTCGGGAAAGAGCACCTTCAAGCTCAGTCCCGCAAGCACTGCTCCCGCGACCTGGAAGGCAACATATGGGAGGAGGAGCCTCCTGTCGAGACTCTTGGAGAAGGTGCTCGCTACGCTGATCGCCGGATTGATGTGAGAGCCGGACATCTTCCCAAGAACGACAATCACAAAGAAGACCGTCAGTCCGAATGACAAGGCCACGAAGAGCAGTGCTGTAGCGAAGGGGAATCCGAGAAGAGAGGCCACCACGACTGATGCAGGGCCGAAGAGGACGAGCAGGTATGTCCCGACGAACTCTGACAAGTATTGCCTCTTGTAATTCGCAAATGAAGTGGAAGCCACTGTCAGTCGCGGCGCCAGCCGAACGGTGCCTATTATTGACTAGAGTTGCAGCCTGCTCTCTCGGTCCTACTGCTTCGCCTTCGTCTCTCCGCAACAGCAGGCACAACAAGCACAGCAAGAGTTCAACATTGAGTCCAACCAGCACTCACCTCCCGGTACAGTCTACTCGTCGCCGATAGATATTGACCAACTTTACGTGGTCAATATATATCAGGAATCACACTACAATCCAGATGGTTCTCGTCTGCTGTTCCGGCAACACCGACAGAAGCCAGTGCATCGAGCTCACTGAAAGAGAATCTTCAGTTTGCACCGAGATCTGTCATGCGAGCGAACCTGTCTCTTTCTCAGAACTCAAGCGGAAGACGCAGCTTCACCAAGAGATACTCTCCCGAATCGTCAGAAGACTGGTCGTATACGGAGTCGTCAAGAAGGTCGAGGATGGAAGATACAGGAGGGCGCTTACGTGAGTGGGCGACAGAGGTGGGATGTCGAGAGGGCCGATCCAATCGACTTTACCGCTACAAAGCGTCTTCTCGTTGAATCTGGGCTGCCTACGCAAGGGTTGAAGGAGACAGAAATCTGGAGGGTCCGGGACGAGACGCAAGAGATAGTTGGGATTTCGGGGTTGGAGATTTGGGGACGGCAGGGTCTTCTCAGGTCGGTGGCGGTGCGTACCAAATCCCAGCGCGTAGGGGTCGGCAGGGCTCTGGTCGAGCATACGATCGCCGAAGCACGAAAGAAGGGCATCCAGGAGCTGTTTCTCATTACCGAGACCGCTCCGGCCTTCTTCGAGCGGTTCGGTTTCAAACACCTGAAGAGGGTCAATGTGAAGGGAGAAGTGCTCAACTCCATAGAGTTCAAGGAAGCGTGCGCGGAGAGCGCGCCTGTCATGATGCTTCCGCTGTACTAGCGAGCTGGACTGTCTTCCTCTTTTCGAGCTAGATGAAACCCATGAATGTCGCAAGCGTCCCACCAATCCGGAACATGGAGGGAAGATCCGTAATTGGTACGAACTAAAATCGAGCCAGTGATAGAATGACCCACACTACTGCAATGCTCGCAGCGACGCTCCACCCAGCAGCATAGAACCCATCAACACTTCATCCAACTCAATTATTCGACTCGACCTGTGGGTTCTTCTGCCCGGATGCCGGCAAGACAATCAATCCGAGACTTATTACCATAGCCAGGATAAAGAACATGAAAAGCGCAAATCCGTCAAGCTTTCCATATAGTCCTCCCACAAGCGCGATTATGGCGAATGTCCATAGACCTGCAATCGTGATTTCTTTGGCTCCCACCATCATCCTTCTTCTCTGAATCAAATTAGTGCGCCAATGAGATTTAACCCGAGATGACGCTTCTAAGAATTGAGAATCACACCATCACTTCATGAGGTTCAGCCATGGCATGTTCTTATTCTGTCGAATGATCTCGATGACGAATGCGAGATAGAGCACCAACGCAATCAGTCCTACTAATGCGAGTCCCACAGTAAAAAGTATCAGGAAGGGCATTGCAACGATTAGGATTAGTGCAGAAAGAAAGAGAAGGTTTCCTCTTCGAAGGAGGGCCCGCTTCGTCTTCTCCTCCTGCTCTCCAAAAATCCCATAGAAGTACAATCCTGAGAAGCTGAAGAGAAAGATTACTAAGACGATGCAGGTTAAAGAGAATTGAAACAGGAGCGGATGGATTTCGCCGGAGGAGTATCTTGGATAGAGAAAGAACAAACGAAGGTGAAAATCGCGAGACTTGTGCTGACGAGCGTCACAGCGCGGTTGACAAGTATGCCGACGGCACCCATATCGACCTTGGTCTGTCCTTCAGGGCCTGACGGAACAGGTCCCTCCACCGTTCTCACGCCTCTTGCGCGCTCTTCCCAAACGCGCTAGATAAAGTTACTTTAGGGGTCTAAATGAAGATCACAGGTGAAACTCGCCAAGACTATTGTCATAAGCGGGCCCGGCAGGATTTGAACCCACGACTTCTAGCTGTCATCCCACGAGGGTAGAAGGCTAGCGCTCTATCCATACTGAGCTACGGGCCCCCGGAGAGGAGCCACTACATCAGTTGACATAAGCGTTTTCGACCATGAAGTTGAACACGGCCGTCGTTGAAAGTGAGATTTTCGAAGGTTTTTAATGCAAAGGGCTAGTTGCAGCATCGTGGCGTCGGCCTCCGATAAGCTGTTTGGCACCAACGGCGTAAGGTTCGTCCCGGGGGTCGAGAGGAGCCTCGATTTCGTGATAAAGCTCACCGAATCGATCGGGACATACCTTGGTGAGGGGGATGTTCTCGTTGGAAGGGATGGGAGGCTTTCAGGACAGGCGATGTCTCTTGCCGCGGTATCTGGTCTCATGAGCTCCGGCAGGAACGTCGCGGAGGCGGGCGTCGTACCGACCCCTGCACTTCAATATGCCGTAAGGGCCCTGGGCTATAGAGGAGGAGTCATGGTGACTGCTTCTCACAACCCTCCCCAGTACAACGGCATCAAGGTCGTTGGCGCGGATGGAGTGGAGATCCCGCGCTTGGATGAGCAGAAGATCGAGAAGATATTCCACGATGGGAGCATGAACAAGGCCAATTGGAGAGGTGTGGGAGTCTCGCGCCCTGAACCCTCGGCGATACGATTGTATCTCCAGGGCATCATGTCCAAGGTTGACAGAAAGCTAATCGCAGGTAGGAAGTTCTCCATGGTGGTCGACCCCGGCAATGGTGCACAATCGCTCGCCGCGCCCTTCTTGCTCGAGTCGCTCGGCTGCAAGGTAATCACGATCAATTCGATACTCGACGGGAGCTTTCCGGCCCGTGGCCCTGAGCCGACCCCGGAGAAGCTCACTGACCTCAGTGCGGCGGTCCGAGCAGTCGGAGCAGACCTAGGCGTCGCGTACGACGGTGATGGAGACCGGTCCATATTCTGCGATGAGATGGGCAGGGTCTACTGGGGCGATGTGAGCGGTGCTCTGCTGGCGGACTATCTTCTCGAGAGGACCCGCGACGCGACGATAGTCACACCCGTAAGTTCCTCTCAGATAGTGGAGCTGGTAGCAGCCAGGAGAAAGGCAAAGGTCGTCCGGACGAGGGTAGGAAGCGTGGACGTCTCGAGGACGATAATAGAGAGGGGCGCCTTCTTCGGATTCGAGGAAAATGGGGGGTGCATCTATCCTGCTCACCTGACGGTCAGAGATGGCGGAATGACGACTGCCCTGATGCTCGAATGCCTCGCCGCAAGAGGCGTCCCTCTTTCAAGGGCCGTATCTGGAGCATTCCCTCGCTTTTATCAGGCCAAGACCAAGGTCCAGGTCTCCCAGGAGAAGGTGAGGGGGACTATGAGGGCGGTCGAGAAACAGGCCTCTGGCCGCGTCGAAAAGCTGGACGGCCTGAAGATATGGACCGATGAGCGGACGTGGGTCCTGGTCAGGCCGAGCGGGACGGAGCCCATCATCAGGATATTCACAGAATCTGACACCGAGGAGAAGGTGAATTCAGTCCTTAAGAAGATGCTTAGGATGGTGAAGGCGGCTTCAGCCTAAGATAGGTGGACCCAGCCCCTGTTCTTTATCTCTCTGCCATTCCTCATCGTGACTCCCCTACCGACTGTAACCACACCTATGACCCTTAGCCTACAACCGTGCGCTGACGCGGCCGAGCGCGCCTCGGCGAGCTTATCGGGAGGAACCGTGCCGACGATCTCATACTCCTCTCCGCCATAGAGAACAAGGTCTTCGAGAGAGAGCCTGTTCTCTGACGCGAAGGACTCGAGTTCTCTATCGTATGGAAGCTCTCTCAAGGCTATCCCCACATGAGAGGCGGTTGAAAGCGCATGGAGGCATATCGCGAGACCATCGCTCGAGTCCATGGCCGCTGAAAGGTATTTTCTCAGTGCCAATCCGGCCTCGAGCCTTGGGGCCGGCAGATAGATGCTCCTTAGGGCGCGCTTCCTGAAGCTCTTCGAAGATGCAGCACCGTCTATCGCTATCTTGAGACCTGCCGAGGCCGTGCCGAAGTTCCCCGTCACCACGACGACGTCTCCTTCTCTGGCGCCATCCCTACCCACCACCCTTCTACCGAAGCCGGCCAGGATGGAGTCTACCACGAGGTCGTCCGCTTCGTTCGTGTCTCCTCCTAGAAGGTACAATCTCCAGGCGCTCATTGCATCCTTGAAGCCGAGCGCGAGGGAGCGCACCCCACTCTCGTCCATATCGCGGGGAATCCCGAGCGAGACCATGAGAGCCTCCGGTCGTATGCCCTTCGCAGCAAAGTCGCTCACGCACATCGCGACAGCCTTCCTTCCCACTTGCCTGAGAGTCATTCCAGGAGGAACGTCGGTCTTCATGACGAGCATGTCCGACTTGAGCACGAGTTTTCCATGCCTCGTGAGCATCGTGACTACGTCGTCCCCGATCTTCGAGTAGCGGGAGGGTAGTCTACCAGCGGTCTTGGTGAGCAGCTCTATTATCTCGTTTTCATTCATTCTACCCAAGGTCCTTGACCCTCTTCAAGTAGGAGCCGGCGAGTTCTTGGGCGTCGCTGTGTGACCTCGACTCGGCTGAAACGCGAACGGCGTCCTCAGTTCCTGAGACCCTGATGAGAACCCACGAGTGAGAAGATGGCTTCAGCTTCAACCCATCCGTGATGTCTGCGTCCGGGTTCTGTTTCACCAGCTTCTTCATCGCCGCGAGCGCCTTCTTTCTGTCCATAGGCACCTTCAGGCGTACGAGCTGGTACGACGGCACCTGCTTGAAGACCCTGCTGCCCTCTTTGGCGATCCCCTTCGCAATAGCGATGGCGGCCAGCATCGAGTCTCTGCAGTAGTTGTAGCTCCCGTCGATGAGCCCTCCGCTGCTCCCTTCTCCGCCAAGGGTGCATTCGGTCTCGAGCAGTTTTGAGACGACATTCGCTTCACCCACCTTCGACCGGAAGACCTTCCCCTTCATCGAGGTCACGACCTCGTCCACAGCCTGAGTGGTGTCGACAGATACGACGACGTTCTTATTCTCGAGAGAGGGGAGGATTCTCTTAATTGCGAGAGTGAGCATGAAATCACCTGCTTTCTTCTCTCCTTCACCATCCACGAGAACTAGCCTGTCCCCGTCGCAATCGAACGCAAATCCGACGTCCCATCCTTCACGCTTCACGGTCTTCCCCAGCAACGTGAGGTCGTCTGCTGTGGGGTCTACAGTCCTCGTGAAGATTCCCTCAGTGTCTCCCAAAAGGTTGAGTTTACAGCCGACGCCAGAGAGTATCACCGGAGCGTGATTGATAGCGGCGCTCCCGTTTAGGTCTAGGACCGCACTGACTCCTTCGCAGGAGCCAACCCCACCTCGTGCGATGAGTTCAGAGTTGTAGGCTGATCTCCTCGATTTCAAGGTCCCATCAAAGGTACTCTTCATCTCTGATTCACCAGCGCCTATGACCTTGTCAAGGACCCCCTGGGTGATTCCTTGACCGTTCGTCATGAACTTGATTCCATTCCACTCTGGCTCGTTGTGAGACGCGGATACCATGACCGCAGGGACGGATTTTGTCCTGCTCTCGCGAAAGAGAGCCGGAGTCGAGAGGACCCCGTAATCCACCACGTCCACACCATTCGAGGTTAGTGCGCCGATGATGGCCTTTTGTATCATCGGTCCCGTGCGTCGCGTATCTCTTCCGATGAGGAATTCTCTGGACGGATTCTCTGCTGCGAACCTCAGGACCGGCGGTATGAGGTCCTGGACACCCAGGTCATCGTTTACGATGCCTCTGATACCGCTTATCGAAGTTACGACCATTCGCTGGAACACCGAACTAGGATTTCGCCTGCAAGTGAACTGTTTTTGAGTTCCGGTCTTTTGGCGAATCGCGGCCGCTCTTGACTCAGCTTGCCCCTAAAGGTGTTCAAGGCGAAGAGAAACATATCTCTGGGAGAGTACAAATTCACCCAGATATTCATCGGCGTAGAGAATTCGCCAACCCTTCTTAGGCTCTTCGGTTCTCAGAGGAGCATGCTCAAGATGATTCATCATCTCAAGCTGAAGATTGTCGACTCTGACTGGGGCATCTGGCTCGACCACAACACCGGCTCCGTGTGTATCGGCTCTAAGTATCTCGTCTCTGCAAGGATAAACTGCCTCTATCTCGATGTCATACACGTTCTGGTGCACGTGAAGCAGTTCCTAGATGGGAGAGACCTCTACGACCAGACCTTCGAGTACGTCGACAGGCCGACCGAGATCGAGGCATACCGGTACACGATAGACGAAGCGAAGCGGCTCCAGATGAGCGAGGACGAGATTCTCAAGTACCTTAGGGTGGATGCCGTCGACGACTCGGAGCTGGGCCGGCTCATCGAGAAGATCGGTGTAAGACCGAGACGCTGAGCAGGGCGAACCAACCCTTAAGACAGGTGCGCTCCCGAGTCAGCGCCAGCTATGAAGTACATGGAAGGGGCGAAGAAACTCTTCCTTAGCACCGGAACCACGTTTCCCAGGGAAATCATCTGGTCAGTGGCCCTCGTCAAGTTCGCCGCGGCCGAGGCGAACCACTCCCTGAAGAAACTGGATGACTCATCGTTCCGGGCCATCAAGTTGGCCTCCGATGAGGTAATGCAAGGGAAGCACGACCAGCTCGTGACGGTCGATGTCTTTCAGACCGGCTCGGGGACTGGGATCAATATGAATGTCAATGAGCTGATAGCTGAAATCGCTTCACAATCATCCCAGACAAAGGTCCATCCAAACGACCACGTCAACATGGGGCAGTCTTCGAACGACGTCGTCCCAACGGCGATTCGCATAGCCGCTGTCTCTCTCGCCCGAAGAAGCCTCATCCCGGCGCTCGATGGGGCCGTCAAGAGCCTCGAGGGACTTGCGGATAGGAATTCAAGCGTCTACAAGTCAGGACGAACCCACCTCAGAGACGCAATGCCCGTCACGCTCGGCCAGGAGTTCAGGGCCTTCGCTGATGCACTATCACATGACAAAGAGCTCATCAAGAGCGCGCTCGATTATGTAAGGGAACTGCCGATAGGAGGAACGGCAGTAGGGACTGGGGTGAACACACATCCCAACTTCGCTAAGCTCGTCGTCGGCGAGATAAACTCTGAGACGAAGCTAGATTTCAAGGAAGCGCAAAACAGGTTCCGAGCGATGAGGCTCTTGTCTGACCTCATTGCGTTGAGTTCGGTACTACGGGTGACTGCGCTCGACCTCCACCGCCTCTGCCAAGACATCCGCCTGATGTTCTCCGGTCCTCTCACTGGTCTTGGAGAGATAGACATCCCTTCGCAGGAGGAAGTGGCTGGGAGTAGTATAATGCCCGGGAAGACGAACCCGGTCACTGTAGAGGCGAGCCTCCTCGCATGCTCCCAGGTCATCGGGCTCGATACGGCCAACCAGATGGCGAGTACGCTCGGCGAATTCGAGTTGAGCATGGGTGTCCCTCTCATCGGTTACAACGTGAACACGCAAATCAAACTCGTATCGGAAGTACTCAGGAAGCTCTCGGCTCACGTATTGGACGGTATAGTTGCCGACAAAAAACGGCTCAGGAGGTACGCGGAGCAGAGTCCATCTCTAATCACGGTCATCTCACCCAGTATTGGCTACGATAAGGCATCAAAGATAGGGAAGAGACTCTCTCATGGCTTCTCGATACGGGATGCCCTGAAGGAGCTGGGGTATACGGACAGGCAGATAGACAAGATCCTCGACCTGAGGAAGCTCGTCTAGTCTATCGAGCGATTTACGGAATCAGTGACCGCCGCATCCGCATCCGCCAGCTTGCACGTTGGGGTTGATTATCTTGAAGCCCCTTCTCTGGACGTTCTCGCTGTAGTCGATCTTGGCCCCCCTCAGTATGTCGACGTTGTTCTTGTCCGTGACTACCTTGATCTGCTCGACCTCTTCCATCACGTCGTCGGGTCTCTCCTTGTCATCAAGAGCCATCCCGTACTTGTAGCCACCACTGCACGCGCATCCCCCTGATGCGTAGACATCGATCCTGAGGAAACCGTTCTCAACATTCTCCTGCTGGATGACTTCCATCAGCTTTTGCTTGGCTGGGGTGCTAAACTGGATTATGGACTCTATTTTCTGCATGAGAATGACGAACGCCGTTTGGTATTTATGTTTAGTGGGTGTTTTCTCCATCCTGCGTGGGAGAATGCCTGCTGCGAAGGGCTGAGAGATAGAAGAGAATCATCAGCCCAGTGATTATAAGCGAGGCGATAATCAGGACTCCGGCGTCTGGCCCATTCCCGAAGACTATCGGGAGCGGGCCGATGAATATCACTCCTCCGACCGATGAGGACGAAGACTGGGTGGTGCCCGCAAAGAGGATGAGGGCTCCTATGGCGACAAGGATGAATCCGAGGGTGAAGAGTCGGGGGTTCATACCTACCTTAGACCCGCGACAATACCGAGAACTACCAAAACGATTGCCAAGACCATCAGGACGACGAGCATTCTCGAGTCGTTCCCGAAGACGATGGGGATGGGACCTATCATGACTACAGCTGCTCCCTTGACTTCGCCATCTTCGCGTGGATGGTCACGGGACGAGGAGATGGAGGCGATGAGAATGAGTACGATGCCCGCTACAATCACAATGAATCCGAGGAGTTCGTAGTCGTACACGTATGGCTTTCCTGCCGGGCCTCTTATATATCGTGGCGCAAAATTTGTCGAAGTTTCGATGCCAGAATATCGGTACTGCGAGAAGTGCATGATGCGGACTGAGCACGAGCTCGTTGAGGATACCCGCAGGTACAATCCTCGAGGAAGGGGCCTCTACAAGTGCAAGAAGTGCGGCCGCGTCAAGTCGATGCGGCACCTTAGGCCGAGCTCGGAGATAGGCTACTAGACTGGTCCGGGTCGGTCGGCGGGCTTTGATTCCGACTCAAGACCTTGTCAGCGATCAATGGTACTGCTATCGAGATTCCGAGAATGGCAAGCGCGGGAGCCTCCCAATACGCCCCAACTCTCCCAATCCACCACGTATCGAGGTTCCCGCTGAGGAAGAGAGGCATGTTCCAGTCGAGTAACGGTGATGAAGAGAAGCTGGATGCCGGCGATATCGCCGAAGTCATGGCTCCGATCCCGTTTGTGATGGCACCCATTGCGTACAGGACCAGGGCTGTCGTCCGGACCCCCTTGTTTGGCGCTTGGAGTGTCACTCCAGCGGGGATCAAGATGAATGGGATGGCCGAAATCAAGAACCGCGGACCGAATGAATCTCCTCCGCTCGGGTCGTACCACATGGAGTATGGGAGGAAGATGCCAAGGAAGCAGGCTAATACGAAGAATCCCTCTCGTCTCCAGTCTGATTCTTCAGTCCATCGTACAACCCAAAGACCCTGATTATTAGGAATAGCGAATAGACCCGCAGTCCTCTGTAAGCGGTGAAGAGATTCAGATAGGCCCCAAAGTACAGCGGATATGAGAACTCGGAGAGGACATTATTCGAATGAAGATAGAGTTGCTCGGTCGTCCTTAGTGGACTTCCAAAGTTGACGTAATTATACGCGAGAATGGCCACGATACCCAAGAACCCAACGAAAACGAAGCCTAGTACCGGTTTCAAAACCGGTTTCATTTGCCCTCCGCTTGCAAGGAAGTATACCATCACAATGGGAAAGAGAACTACGTTCACGTAATCCACGGTAATCGCGATAGCCATCGCGCCACCTGAGAGCAGAGTGTCCCGAAGCTGCTTCTTCCCTCTGACAGCCCTCAGCGCGAAGAACACGGCAAGTATGTCAAAGCACGCCGAGACATCGCTCTGAAAGAAGTATGTCGAAAAGGCCCAGCTGACCGTTGAGAATGCGTAGGCGAACGCCAGGAAAACAGACACCCTCTTGTCGAAGAAGAACCTGGCCACAGAGTACACCAGAAAGGCGGCGATCGAGTTCACAAGAGCCACGAAGAGCTCCGAGAGCAGCATCACTTGGTTGAAGACGTCGAAGTGACCCTCGAGCAAGAATCCCAAGCCGACGAATGGGAGGGCCAGCACCGGTGTCCCGGGAGCAAGGGCGCTGTAGTAATTGCCATTATAGACGAAATCATCGGAGCTGTTCGGCTGGAAGCTGGAGCTGTTGCCCAGGGCGAAGGTGTGACCATTCCACATCGACCAATCGAGCTGAAGGAAGCTCGTGGGGTGGTCGCTCGCCCATACACCATTGAGACATAGCGAATAGACGAGAAGGGTAGAGAGGAAGACTAGTACCCCTGCCGTCAATCTCGGTCGCAAGCAGAACCGAGGGCCGCCCTGTCGGTTTCGATATCTGTCTTTACCCGAATGAAGTGAATGGAAACTGACGATAAGAGCCGGCGACGCGATTTGGACGCGTGACCCTCTGCTTACGAGACAGATGCTCTACCAGGCTGAGCTACGCCGGCACAACTCATGCGTGCGATTTTGCGCCCTTTTAAAACATAGACCGAAACGGACTCGGAAGAGTTTTAGGAGCGCGCCTGACAAGGCGGCGTTCGTGCGGGGGTCGCCCAGCCTGGTCAACGGCGTGGGACTGAGGTGCCTTCTGGCTCAGACCTCCCATCCCTTAGGGGTTCGTGGGTTCGAATCCCACCCCCCGCACCACATACAAACTGCAAGACATGAAGGATCACGACTGCCTATGTTCAAATCGGTCGCTGAGGTTACGTGCAGCCATGGTCACGACAATCGATCTTATGGATTTCGTCCATGAACTTCGTAAGGACTTCTTTGAATGCGCCGCCAAGCTGGGCTGGAAGGAGTTCACTAGGGACCGCGGGGTGAGCATGCACTCATTTCGCAACATCTTCCTTCATCTGGCTTACGTGGAGGAACAGCACGTGACCGAGTTCTGCGAGAATCGGGCCACGCCATGGATGCGGGAAGTCATGAACATTCCTAAGGACCGTTACCTCACCATCGCTGCCGTACGGCAACGCCTCAAAGAGGTTGAAGCCATGGGGAACGCGCGATTCCCGAGATGGAACACGCCCGAGGAACTGTCCAAGCCCGCGGTCTGGGTCGCCTCCAAGAAGTACCCCCTGCGTTTATCTCGAGACTCAGCCCTTGCACAGTGTCTGACAGAACAGCTGCTTCACCTAGGTGAGGTTGAGGCTATGCTCTGGCAGATGAATGTCGAACCGCCGACCACGTTCTGGATTGCTCGACGTGTGCTCCACGGGAAGTGGCCTCCGCCGAAGTCAGCACTGATTCCCGGGGCGAAGGGATGGGCAACGCGACACAGCGCGGAGCCGAGGAAGCCGGGCGGAGTGAAGGGGAAGTGAGCCGGACCCTACTTCGCATCGCAAAATCTTCGACCCTTTTACAAACATTGTCATATCATCACTTTGTTTCGACATCATCCAACAAATACTTGTATTTGGGGGACAGGTCCAACCGTCGAGGCCGCCTGGTAGCCTCGAGTAGCTCTTCCAGCGAGCTCGGCGATACCCGAGATAGATTGGGTTTCTCCTGTAGGGCCGTGTTTCCTTATCCTATTCCGCTCCTTTGTCTTCTTCCGCGTTTAAGGTGCGGCCCACCATCATTTCATATTAGGTCCCTTCCGATTCGAGCCCTTAACCTCTGACAGAACGTGTTGTGAAGGCTAGCTATTTGAGTCTGGATAGGAAAAACAAGAGAAGTTCCCTTGCTGTGGTCTGTCAACTCAGAGTTTGTAATTCCTGCACCAAATCGACCTACCCCCTATCACGATAGTGGTAGTGTGGGGTTCCTCATGTTCGAATCCCACCGCCCGCACTGTTTTAATCGGGTTAAGATGGGGTTTCCTGTGCGTCTATAACCTGATTCCTGTCCCGTTTCCGACCGATTAGAATCGGGAGTTGCGACCAAAAGGAATCGCAGAACCACTATGACATCAGGGGGCCTTGTTGGCTTCATTGTCAAGGGATGCAAGTAAAACCTACTCGGGACGGGTTACTACTTGCGGGCACGGAGTTCCTTCGCCTTCCGCCTACTACGGGTTCTACACTCCTTTATTCCCGACGAGCGTGAATGGACCATTCAGTTCGGAATAAAAATTCGTGGAGGGGGAGCAGCGCCTTGCAGACATCAATAACGCAGTACATCTCTCTTCGCCTCCCGACGAAGAGTACTTTCTCATGGCCTTCTTCGGGTTCCTCATGGTCGAATTGTACTCGGGCAAGGTCCGTGAGTAGGCGTCCCATTGGAGTTCTGAACCCAGTATGTATAAATAGCGGCTTACTCACTTATGGGTTGTTGCGCATGAGGACCTCATCCTTATGCATACTCGTGCTATCCTTACTCATCTTCACCGTTTTGTCGGTGTCCGCACTGAAGGCGAGTGCCGCCGTCCTCAATCCAACCTCTGATCCGTATGGGGCGTACTCGACTGTGTCAGACGGACCGCACTTTAATGAGAATGGGGGTGCAGGAAGCCTGGGGGCGTCTGTCGATTTCTCAGAGGATGGCACGCAACACTCTGATGCGAGCGCGAACATACATTTTGCACATGTGTCTGCCACCGTCGGTCCACAGTATTCCACCGCCTCTGCGATTGCTGACTTCTATGACACGTACACCATCGAATCGAGCAGTCTCCCTACGGGCTCCCCCGCGCACATCGTCATAACCTACTTCGTCGAGGGGACCATTACAATGGGCGGAGTTTGCTGCGTGGACTTGGCTGACGGAGGTCATGGCTCGATAAGCTATGAGGTTCTGACGGGCGCGCCTGGTCAATCTCCTCTGGATAGTGAAACCCTCAACTTTACGCAGGCCTGGTCCTCCGGCTGTAATTGCCCCTACCCACCGACCGCTAACCTAGATACCGGGACACAGGCAATTGACAAGGACTTATCGGTTGGAGACTCTATCGTTGTCGAGATCGAGTTGACCTGCGCCATCGGTACAGCTGGTGCGGATGCCAGTTGTAGCGAAAGCGACCCAGTTTCGGTGACCTCAACCACGTCAGGAGTGACTATCGTCTCGGCCGCAGAACAAGCAACCACTACCACGACGACAACGGTCAGTACCACCGAGACGACCACGCCTCATGGCGTTCCAGAGTATTCGGCTCCGCTCGCAGTCACCGTGGCTATTGCATTCCTTGCCCTAAGTGTCGTCCTGAGGACCAGGAGAATCACGGCCGTCTGAAAATAGAAAATTGGGCTTCTCTAATCTAATTTTGGGACTGCTCGATCGTCACATCACGGTTGCGGAAATGACTAGTGGGACATCAATAGTTTCGAAAGAATCACCTCCAGACATCTGCATAGTGACTTTGCAATTCTTGCACAATCGGGAAGACCCCTGACACCTGAGGGAACTGTCAGGGGGTTCCCATGTTCGAATCCCACCCCCGCACCACATACAAACTGGCTAAGTCCCATTTGCATCGGGTTTCATGCCTGATCCCGTTTGATGGGAAGTTAGAAACTGTTAGGGAATTCAGGAACTGCCCGAGCCGAGTTCTAGGACGATTGTAATAAATATAACAACCCATATACATACACATATATATTGTTGTACATATTACAATGATGAAACAAATTGATAACATCAACAATGAACCCAACAACCGTATTCGCAAGAGTACAACCAAGCATGCGCAACCAAGTGGCTGAGCAACTGAAGAAGGTCCAAGGGATAACCTACTTCTCACCGCTCACCGGTAGATTCGACTTTGCCATCGAGCTGAAGACAGCCGATCAGAAGCAGGTCTATGAACTAGTCAATAAGGTGAGGTCCATAAGCGGAATCACATCGACAAGAACCTACACGCCGTATGAGGGCTTTGCAAACGGCAAGAACATTCAGGCAACTGATAGTCTTGCTCTCGTGCTTTTGCAAGTCACTGAGCAGACGCAGGCACAGAAGGTGCTACAGTCCATCGAGCAGTACACGCAAGTCCGCAATGCATACGCCGTACCCGGAGAGTTCGACATCCTCGCGACAGTCTACGGAAAGAACAATGAAGAGATCCTGTCTCAGGTTTCGAAGATCGCCGACGTCCAGGGCGTAAGAGCAAGCGAGACTCTGTTAGCCTACAGGCCCATCTGGGCCTAGGCTTCGGCTTTTTTCTTATCGGCTTAATCTTTTCTCAGGGAGCCGGGCGTACGGCGTATCGGCTCTCTAGAACGTTCTCTTTTTGGGGTTCTTTACTCACTGTTTGCTCTCCTGATCGTGTTTGTCTCGGGTTGCTCGATGGCGAGTATCGAACCGACCACCACGGTGACATCGCTATCACGCGGTTGAGAAATGCCGGAATCCTTCGCGCTTGGAGCTCCCTGCTTGCCGAATTCAGAACAAACGGTGACGCTCCAGCTTGCTTCATTTCTTCACAGTGAACGAAGTGGAACTCTCTCTGCGGATTTCATCGACAACGTCTAGGTCCGAGTCATCTGAAACGAAAGAATCCACTTCCTTTGTGATTGCTGATGTGGCGTGTATCGCGTCCCTCGGCGTGATATTGTATTCTGAGAGCAGCCTCTGGGCGGAGCGGATGATCTGCTCGGAGGTTGGGACGAATCGTAAGTTCGGATAAGCTGCAAGCTTCTCACCGGCGTGGATCGAGTCAGCTCTCCCGAGAACCCTTCTCACCACCCACACTACCTCATCCCATGTCAGTGTAGAAGTATATGCCGTGACTTCACCTTTCTCGACAGCAGAGAGAATCCTCTTTGAACCTGTGGTCTGCGAAGAACTCCCGTAAATCACGGGGGAGATGAAAATATTCGAGTCAATGTAGATGCTTTTGGCGTCCAACTCGCTCCAGCTCCAGCAACTTCTTGATATCTACTCCATGGTCGAGCTTCTTGGAATAGGTCGTCGTGAAGTAATCGACGTAGTTGTCTGTGGGAGGACCTACCCTCTTTATGGTAACTGCGCCATCTCTTGCTTCGACAACTACCTCTGTTCCTTCCTTTATCCCAGTCTGCTCTCTAATCACCTTGGGGATTACTATCTGACCCTTCTCCCCTACCTTCATCCGGCTTTTCATACTTGATGTTGGAAGTATGATTGTAGTTTATACTTTTCTCGATTCCATCCTTGAACTCAACCGCGGACCGGCGGACTCGTGGAACCTTTCGATGGCACGTATTGTTACAGAGTCAGGTTCTTCATGAAACTCATGAGGTTTCTGGTCGTGAAGCTTGAGAACGCGGGAAGTCGGGTGATTTCCGGTGACATAGCAAACCTTCATCTTGTTCTGCAGAAATAATTCGATTGAGGAGGTCTTTGTTCTCGAGGAAGACGCCCGTTGTATCTCTACATGTCCACGACATCTCCAAGACGTACCCAGATCTGTTACAAATGTCAGATTGAACCTAGTTGAGAAAGCGTAGGAAGGTTGTCTCGTAGACGGATTCGACCCAGGTGTGTCTGATATTGCGATAATTGCCAAGGCATTTCTAGAAAACCCTCGTCATACCAGTTGAGTCAGCGATGGAGATATGGGATCCTCGAGATGTTGTAGCGCGTAGATGCCCGTGTGAGGCTTCACACCGAACATCAGGACCGTGCCGTCCCTGACGAACAACTTCGCGTAACTGGAGCTCATCGAAAGGATGCGTGACCGGATGGGCGAATTCGTCGGCAGGAAGAGAATGTGCGCGTCGTGAGACTGCTGAAGCGTGATTATCTCTTGGGACGTCACCTCCAGCAGGGAATCCAAGTCCGATGCGAACAGGTTCTCAAGTGCACTCACCGACTTCACAAGCAGCACCGACTTGTCAGCCGATTTCTTGCGCAGCTCCATGGTCTCCTTAGCGACTATCTCATGGATCTCTTGGGGCGTAGCATTCTTGGGGAGGCTCGCTGTCTTGACATCACTAGTCCTCAGTATGTTTAGGATGCGGAGCCTCTCGCTGACTACGCTCTTCCCGACGGCTCTGGCCAGGATCGAGTTGATTATCTCATCGTTCGCGCCGGGCAGTGGTAGAAGTATCGCGCTCCTTCCCCTTGATAGGAAGTTGATGATTGGAGGATATTCGATCGCCCTCAGCGCCGAGTAGGGAACGTTCTCATCATACTCGATGGACAGAGTGCTCCCTGGAATCATGCCGCCAAACAGCCTATCCAGGGCACCGCTCCCGAAGGAGTAGGATTGTCCGATGTCGGGCCTCTGAGCGATCTTGCTCATCTTGGAGTAATCGGGGATGGTGTATGGTCCGAAGAAGGTGAACTTACCCTCCAGAAGCGTGTAGACGTATTTACGCTGGGGTATCTTCGTCCCGCGCAGCTTGCATATGATGAACTCCCGGACCGTGCGATCTTGCTCCTCGACCATGACTAACTCGAGTATGCCATCGACAAGGTAGTCAATCGTAGTGGCACCCGGCTCCTCGCTGACAAATACCAGCTGGGCCCCTGAGTTGTGTGCCAGGGCCATAAGGGTCTTCTCCGCACGCAACCTTTCCGTGTGGTCCAGCTCCTTAGCGAGGCCGTCCCAACTATCGAAGACGATTGTCCTGTACTTCTTGGGCTCGGTCAGCCGCATCACGAGGTCCAGTACCGACGACGCATCCTCGAGTCTGATGTCCAAGAACTCCTGGTCTTGCAGCGTGTCCTTCATGGCCGGGATGTGCGTCTCCAGAAGCTCCTTCGGGACCCTCGAAGATACGTAAGCCCCTTTTCCCTTGCCCGCGGCCTTCAGAATCTCGAGGGCGACGGTGGTCTTTCCCGTGCCTGCGAGTCCCTTGATAAGCAGGGTCCTTATGGGGCCCTGCATTAACTGCTTTAGGCCGAGCACGGACGCTCTCCTTGTCTCTGTCAGGTCCTCTGCCCCGGAATCAGGAATCCACCTTTGGATGTCTAGTAGCACGGGCGGCTCTCGTATCTGACCCATCCTGGTTGTCATGCTCTCGCTCCCTTCATCGCGCGCATAGTCGCACTGAAATCGAAATTGTCCTCGATCTTCAGGAGTGCCACTGACGACCTTAGCCGTATGGCCAAGTCCTTGACTATCGCTCTTTCGAGCGACAGGGTTCCCTGTGGTCCGAAGAGTGCGAGTAATTTCGTATGAAACTCGGCTGCATCAGACAGATTGTTGGTCATCTTCATGCGAACAAGCACGGCGTCAGTCCCACTCTTGCCTAGGATCTTGTCCAGTCCGCCGTGCACCGCAATCGTGAATGTGGCCTCAAAGTCTTCTTTCCCCATATCAATTGATGAAGAACCCATAACTTCGATGACCTATCTTACCGCGTGTCCCTTCCAGACATAGTGGATCGAGATGAAGTAAACCATGGGGTAGGTGACAATGGCGCCGATGACTGTGCCAAGGAGCGGCGATATTGCGAAAGCCGTCAACAGGATTAGCTGGACCACTATTATTCCCGTATTCCCTACCCCGCTCACTGCTTGAAACTTCAAGAATCTTTGCAGACGGCTCCCTGAATCCTTCGTCGCCTCTTTCGGCGCGCTGATCGTAATCCGTTCGTTGACGATGAAAGATGCTGTGACGCCCACCACGAGCGACAGGACGTCTAAACTCAGGAGGCCCAGCGAAGAGTAGCTCGCGTGTGGAACAGTGAGCTTCCCGTAGATGAGCAACAGCCCGACGGTCAGAACGGTTTCCGTGATCCCGAAGCCCAGTGCACCAGCGATGGCGAACCTGAACGTCTTCACAAATGGATACTTCGTCTCGATTTTCCCGATCTGCCTCTCGACGTCGATTGCAGTCATACCTGAATCGCCTTCAAGACCATCTTCGGAGCGGCTTCACGTGAGTGTGCGGTCGCTTTGCGCATGAAGAAGATGAAGGCAATCCCTGTCACCACCAAAAGGACTTGGTATGTCGCAATACGCCACAGCACGATGGGCGCCCAGGCCGCAAACTCGTAGACGCTGCCTAGATAGGACTTCATCGTGAGCTCCGTTATTCCGGCGCCGCCTATGGTCACGGGGATTTGGGCGATGGCGACCACGCCGTACGCTGCGAGCATCGAGTAGAGGATATCGATTCTTAGTCCCGCTGCGTTCAGTATGAGCCAGAGCGCCGCGCCGGCGAGTAAGTCCTCGACGACGGTAAGAGCGACGGATTTTACCACGACAGGGAGAGCCTTCCTACTGACGATTGCGCGGGCTGAGAGTGAAAAGTTCAGGGAGCCTACGACAGCACGCAGGTAGAGGTCGTCGGCTCTTGGCCCCCCGATCAGGAGCTTCGAGACCGTGAAGAGGAGGTGGGGGACCTTGATGCCTTTTACTGCAGGAACTATGAAGATGACCGTGTAACCGACTATCAGGACCGTGGCGACGACTATGATTGATGACCCGATGACTATCGCGCCTCTCGTGAGAGCGTAGAATGCTGCTAGAAGAGCGATGCCCGCCCCAACGTAGATTTCGATGAGGACCTCGAAGTAGCCGATCGAGAGAGCCCTCCCTCCCTGTATCCCTTTCCCCTTCAGCCAAGCTGTACGGATGAAGACACCCATGCTCGTCGCAGGTGTCGAGAGCGAGACGAATTCGCTGGCCACTCTGGTGAGCGCCAACCCACCGAGGTTAGGCCTGGGATCGCCTCCGAGACCTAGTGTGATGACCCGGAATCTCGCTACCTGGACAACAAGCCGGCACACGGAGGCGACCGCAGCAAGCGCAAATGTCAGGTACCCTAGCTCCGTAAGGTCAGAAAAGGTCACACCCGAGAATATCGAAATGGCGATAACGACGGCGGAGCTGAGGATCAGCCCTAGTGCTGCCCACTTTAGCACCGACTTGGGAAGCTGGTACTCACTCGTTGACATATCGATCTTCCTTTTGGACTACCGTCTCACAAGCAGAATCAGGACGATTCCTACTAGCGCCGCGATAAGGCCGACCAGCCCGAACGCCAGCCCGCTGAACATGAACTGGGCGAGGTAGTTCGATGTGCCGTACAGCATGAAGACGAATCCCACGGTTAGTAACGTGATCCCGACCATGCAGAAAATCAGTATCTTCATCGCTCGGCGGATTATCTTCCTCGTGTGCGCTTCGAGCGCATGTTTCAACTGGCCGGAGGCCTCGTCCGTCACCAGCTGAAGGACGTCATTCAGGATTGACAACTATTCTTTGCACTTTCTTCCGAGAAGCACCCCAACGACGACGCCTATCAGAACGGCGACACCGACCGCCGTGAGTGGCTTCTTCCTTATCTCCCGGCGTCCGACTTCGAGCTGATCGTCGATGCTCTCATGGATGTCGCTGAGCCTGCCCTCCAAATCCTCCTTCAGGGCATCAAGCGACTGTTCGATAGCTTCAGCTGCATCAGGTCCCTTCCTCGTGAGTTCGGTCTTGATTTCATCAATCTTCTTGTCTAGATCCTTTCGAATATCGGCAAAAGACGCCTCTGCTCTTACTTCAAATTCCTTATCTCGCTTCGCCAAATCAACCGATTCCTTACACGAGACTCGCCACTTAAGGAGCAGGTATTTTTTGTAAGAAAATGTAACGCTATCGTCGCGTGCTTCTGATTCGCACATGTTGCCTTGTCGAAGGGTTAAGCTCCCGCGTCAGACGGTCTGAACCCTATTGCTTTGGTCCATTTTCTTCTTTATTTGGTCCAGCGTCACCTTGTCAGCATCGTATGTTATGGTCACGGTGTCCAGTATGTAGTTGATGTCGACCTTGTATATCCCGTCAAGGCTGCCAATCGCTCGCTTGAGCTTCTGAGATTGTCCCTCTTCCTTCATCGGGCGAATCTTGAGCGTCGCTGTCGATTCGTGTGTGCTCATCGGCATTGTGCTTGTGAGAAACCGGCGCGTTCAAGCTAATGAATGCGACGTATTTTTTGCAGGCTTTCGTAATTGAGAATTGACGAGGATATACGCGGACAGGATGACTCACTGAAGCTCGAAGGCAACAGCGTTTTCGTCTGGAGAAAACTTTGGTCGCTTGGTTAATTGTTCAAAGATCGCCTGGACGTAACGCTGCAGGAAGAGACTTCCCTTTGCACCGAAATCATGGGTAAGAGTGACGTTGATCTTTCCGTCATGAGTTACTTCGCTATATTCGAATAGATTCGTGTGGTTTGCCGTGGTCTTGAGATAGTTCAGCGCGTTTTCCACTGAGAGCTGCCCCCATTTGGACACGATGTAGGTCTTCGGCACATCCTCGCCCGTCGATTTTCCAGCTTCGATTATTGCCTGGTCGGTCGCTGCCTGCAGAATGTGCTTGAAGCTCGACGCCGGGAGCTTTATCATGCGAAACCTCTTCATCGGTCGATCGTAGTTGGCATATGTAAGGACTAGCTGATTGATGAGGGTGTTAACGCTCACGTTCTGTTTTCTTGCCTCTTCCTGGATCATTTGAAGCGCAAATTCGTCCAGCCTGAACGAAGCTGTCTTAGTCTTCGCTTTCGTGGGTGCTCACCTTTGCCGAGATTTACATTTTCTTATACTTAACTCAATGACCGTGCTAGGGTCCGAGGTCACTTCAGGGTCGGATTACATAAGAGTACAAGTAATGTGATTAGTTTCAGAAAATACATCCCCTTGTTATAGCAAGGCGTCTGCTGTTTTGTCATGTCAACAGTTGTAGAAAGCGATAGAATAGTTACCGAGACCGATACATCAGGTAATGAGAGGATGATGGTTCCAGAGACGAAGCTGGGCGTCCTCGTCGTTGAAGGGACGATAGAACGATTAACCGGAGCAGGAAAGTTCGTGGTCGCTCCCATCCGTGAACACACGGACGTGGCGGTGGGTAACAGGGTAATGGTCATCATATTGGACAAGCTGCAACCTGAGGTTGCACTCCAGACCTTCAAAGAACGAGTCACCTCGCCCTTCCCCAGCAACTGGGCCATCATCGTGACCGGAAACAGATACTTGGGGAAGTGCAACGTGATATATAATGGCACTCAATTGACTGCACTGGACCCCTCGGCAATGCCAAGGACCGAGCTACCTCTCTCACGCGATGGAGTGCTCAACTTCCGCATCCCTGAGAGCGTCAACGTCGAGAACGATGAGATAGTGGAGGTGAGGGACGGAGACAGAACGATAAGCAGAGAGGCGTTCGGATTGATCCGGGTCGCGCCGATAAAGGAGTCATACCCCACGGTCACGGTCTCTGGCAAACTCTCTCCATCTAACAAGATGGACGTTTATCCAGAGAATGTGGACTTCACGGACGTCGTGACGAGCCAGCGGTTCTCCGCTCCCGTTACCAATGGCGAATACTCGATTCAGCTACCGAACCGCGAGTCCTATCAGACAAGCGTAACCTGGAGGACGATGCCGGGACTAGGGACTGGCACTGCGCAGTCTGGAAGGCTGAACCTGAACGCAAACTACGAAGCACATGACTTCCAGGTCGGCTGGTAGAGCGGTCGGAATCCCTGTGTGACAAAGAATGGCGACACCACTCAGCGTTGCGGTCCTGTTCCTGATGATAGTCCCTTGTAGCCTACGTGCGTGGGGCGAAGGGAGTGGCAGGATTCTCGATGGGCATAGCCAAAATACTGATAGTGGTGTTCGTCATTCTCTCCTTGCTCTCGCTCGTCTTCGGTCTCGTACTCGATGTGTAGGTCGGAGTTGGAGACGATGAAAGGTGGGTGAATACAAAAATGGCAAAGAAAAGCAAGGGCGGTAAGGTGACAGCGACTAAGAGGCGCGCGGCAAAGTCAGCTGGAGGAAAGGGCCTCGTCAAGAACCGCCCAGCGGCCCGAAAGATAATGAAGACCTAAGGGCCTTACCCTGCTGCTCCGATTCGGAGAACCAGGTCAATAAGCAGCAGGGCTAAGGATTCGGGTCGATAATTGGTTAGATGAAGCCATTTGTTCCTTAGTTTTTGAACCCCCGCTAGTTTAGTTCAATTCCTGCGCAGGATAGGGACTCTCACAATGCTTGGAAGCCCCGCTAGCTGGTCAGGACATCGAGATGAAGGATAGGCTATGCCCTTCTTGCGAAGCTTCGCCGCTCACGAAAGTTACGGATTACGTTAGACTCCGGACTTGGAGTCAGTCCCGACTCTTGTCATGAACTGACTTTCGATGCTAGCCGCTGCGGTATTCTTCTCGAATTTCCATTGTTTCTCCAATTCGTTCCACATCTTGTAGGGCAGTAAGAATTGCGCCGCGTTCTTCTGATCCACTATATACTGTTCCGCCCTCCCTGCGAAGGGACGAATCATGTACCGAAGGTATTCGAAGGCTTCGATTGCCGATTCGACAGGAAACGCGAACTGCGCGAAGTAATCCCTTCCTCCCATCTCTCTCCACAGGAAAGGTGTCAGACTCGTCTCTCTTCTAAGGGCAAGGAGCTCGTCATATGTCAAGTCCTTTATGACCACATTGATCACAAGGTAGCTATGCTGTCTTCGGTCGGTCCTCTCGGTCGTTCCATTGTGCTTGGCCCCTAGCCATCTGACCGAGTACCCGTTGATGAGTCCACCCTCGACCACATGATGACTGTAGTGCCACTGCATCGTCTTGTAGTTGAGTTCGACCTTATTCTTCTCCATTATGGCCCTGTTTATGTCGGTCAGCGACCTGCCGGCATCGAACTGAAGCTCCTTCAGGATGAGAAGGTCGGTCTTGTCCAACTTGACCTTCCTGTTGGACTCCGGCCTCATTTCTTCCTTTTCAATCGGCAGCGGACGCTGCCAGTCGTAGTCCCATCGGGAGGCCTCAAAGTCGTAAGACTCCGCTCGCATCGGAATCCTCCTGAACCAATCGAATTCGTACAACTCGGCTGATTCAAAGATTCCTTTCTCCTTGAGCTCCATGATGAAGAATCGATAATCGGAGACAAATTCCTCGGGCACCATAGCGTGGAGAAAATAATATTCTTCGGGGGTGGACATCTCGAACGCTTCGGCAAAGCTTAGGTCGTTCATCGATAAGAACGTCGGATGAATTCGAGGGAGAAGACTCTGGGCCACGCGCACGCGGGCGGCAACCCGCTTCATCCCCAGTGCTGCTTCGTTGGGCACCGCCTGCACCGACATTCCTTTGGCCAAAATCTTCTCCTTGTACCAGTATCGCACCGTTTCTACGTAAGTGCCTGAAATTCTCGAGATAAGGGATATGTCCGGACCCAGCTTCGTGATGAGTTTCACAACCTCCGCCATCTTATCAGGTGCTATGGTGGTATCATTCTGGTTGGGCTCTTTGATCAAAGGCTATCACCAATCAGGAGGGTACTTTGCCAGAATGGCCCAGACCCGCTGCCAACGGAGTGTGGACGGGTTGTGGAACGACCATCTATCTGTCTTCCCCTTGATTGAAGATGAGGAAGCTGCCTCTGACACTTTCTTCAGAGGCAGGGTGTGAATCTTCACTAGGCCTGGCGTCGGACAAATCTTCACTGGTTCCCGTGTCGTTTTCATGACAGAACGATTACAAATGGAACGCGCCCAAGGATTGCGTCAGGACTGGGCGGTTAGTTCACCAACAGACGGCGCCCGGTCGAAAAGACCACGGGACCATGAAGCCTCTTGGAGGCAATTTACGCCCTCTCGATTTAATGCACTAGCTCAGAGGAGGTCGATTATACCTGCTGGGACCGACCCTTTGTCTCCCACCACCTTGACGATTTCGCTCCACACAACGTTTCGTACTCCGTCTATCGCCTTCACTTGTTCTAGTAGCTCAAGCAGCTCTCCATTGTCCTTTATGATTAGTTCGGCTCTGAGATCGATTGTCGGCTCTCCGATGCTCTGCCCGACGCGCACGATTCCGTTTATTTTCATCAGTTCTTCTGCTATAGACGCGGCTAGCCCCCTTCCCGTGGAGATTAGGAAATCCACACGCCTGTATCCGAGACTTGCCAATTTCATGGAATAAATGAGCTCAAGGAAGTCTTCTTCCAGCGACATACGACTCTTCTTTACAACGCTCAGTGGAACTCGGAGCTCAGCCGCTATGATTGCGTCCGAAGCCGCAGATGCAACTACATGCGTCCTCTTCTTACCGTCTGGGGCGAGGAGAATCTTCAGTATTTTCTTGTCAACCACCGATAATCTCCCGCGTTCGACGCTAGGGCTCAAATGCGACACCTCTGAGTGAGTAAGAGCGCGACCGCTCTTAATCTATCTCCGTCGGTCAGCCCGAGGCAACGCGGCATAAAATCAAGAAGAACCATCCACTATTAGAAGAATGAGCCCTGCCCTATGGCGTTTCTTTGTCTTTAGGACCGATTCGGCGCCTACATCCTGTCGATAATCTCACTGGGTATTGATCTCTTCCTTCCGAGCACTTTTACGATCTCCGTCCACTCCACTTCCCTTACCCCTGTCATCCCCTTCACGAGCTCAAGAAGATCGAGCAGCTCTGCGTTATCCTTTATGATTAGCTCTGCCTTCAGGTCTATCGTGTGCTGCCCGACACTCCTGCCGACGTACACCACCTCATCCCGCTCCAACAGTCCCTGTCCCACCGATACGCTCATCCCATTTTCCGTCGAAATCAAGAATTCTATTCTTCTGAAGCCCAGCTCTTCGAGCTTCAGCGTATATTCGAACTGAAGGAATCGCTTTTCAAGGATTCTCCGCCTTCGTTGCACGGTCGTTCTAGGAAGCCCAAGCTTTTCCGCTAGCTTCTCCGAAGTCAACCTTCCGTTGGGGTTGAGGAGGACCTTCAGTATTTTCTTGTCTATGACCGACAAGACTGGTTTCTTATCTGGATGAGACGACATTACCATTTGCTACAACAATCTCCTGCTCGAGCGCACACTCATCTTTTGGAGACGTCGATTCGTTATAATCTTTCGCAGCATGACGCGGTGCGCCGTGAGTCCCATCGAATCTGCTCCAGCCCGTGCGGCTGCCCACAGACAGTTCATCAGCCCCTGGACCTGTCTCACAATAAGTTACGAGGGTCGCGATAAGATTAACCGACTATGGCAGCAACATCGGCTTTGTGGTAAACCCTTCCACGAAAACGTCTCTCCCACCCGGTCCCTTTTTTCTCAGTGTGATGGCGCGCTCCTCAGTCCATGAGGCCTGCGATCCCGCCTCCCTCCTCATCTTCCGAAGGTTTGGTTCTATCCGGACTTTTGACATTTCTTTGGCCCAGTCTATTCTGGTGTTGCTTTCCAACGTACTCCGAGATTGTTGCGAATCTACCCAGATGACGCCCCCTGCTTCGTCAAGAAAAGACGAAGGATGTACAGAGAGAATGCCTTCTTTTCTTAGTCGCTTTAGAGTTGAGAGAAATATGGCGTGCCTTCTTTTCTCCAAGTTCCTCCGACTCAGCCTCTTCTCCTGTCCTCCTCCGAAGACGCCCAACTCTCCTTCGATGCTGATGTAGAATTCCCTAAGTGTGGTGCCTTTGGGAAACGCCTCTAGAGCCTTCCTCCACGCCGTAGGGATTGTGGCTCCCTGCACTGAGATGTTCACTGTCAACGTTAGCACCTTATTCTTTGAGTTTCGTAGTTCCATAATCTTGTCCTTAAGAAATCTAGAAATATCTGTGGGATTTCTCGAGCTATAGGCTGGGATTGTCTTCAACAAATATCAACTCCTATCCCTTCCGCATATAATATCGTTGCGGGATACATGATGAATTGAATATTGAAATCATAAAGGTACAGAGATTCGACTCTTGCAGTATTCTGCCATACTACAAACTTGATAAGAAGATGTATCGTGAAGTATGATGTTGCTGTTCCAATAGGTTACACGGGTGTGTGTGCGAACTTTCTACCCTCTCGCCCATTACGTTAATATACGAATGGCATCGGATTTGAACAAGAATTGTCCAAGTTCCGAGTCGTGATCCGCACCAATTTCGGCGAATTAGAAGTGCAGGGAGAGACCGTGAACGAATTGAAAGCGGGATTGAAAGAGATAGGGTTTTCCGCTGAACAGATAGATACACTACTGAAGACCAAACTCTGATTTGCTGAACATTTTCGCATCTGCCGAGTAATGCATGTAGAAAGCGGCGAAGAGTGCCCAGTTCAAACTTCGGACGTTTTGGTTTCCTTTAGAAATTTGTTTCATCCTCCGCATGTATGAAATCCCCGAATTCCACTCCCCGCACCACCCTAACATGCCCAAAATGGGGTTTCTAATGGGTTTGGAACCTGATTCTTACCCCGTTTGAAGGGAATAGAAACCAGGTTTTCGTTACTAGGGAGTGCAAGGCCCAGACCCGTTGATCGCCTCGGCATAGACCAGGCCGGTACTGCTGTCCACATTCAGTCTGATAGAGGGAAGCGGCGTCTGGGCGGGTCCTCTCAGCACGCGCCCGGTGGCATCAAAGATGGAGCCATGGCAGGGGCAGTAGATGTAGCCCGAAGTTGAATCGTAAGAACACTCACAGCACATGTGTGTGCAGAGCATACTGAGCGCGGTCAGCGTTCCATCACTCTTCTTTAGCAGGATGTTTGGGTAGCCGCTCGGATACTCGAAGTAGAACGGTGAGCCTACCTGGAGCTGGTTGGTGTTAACTATGGCGCCGTTCGGCAGGCTTGACGTCGAGGATTGACTGGTCTGCGACGCGGGCAATTTCACAGAGGCGGCAGCTACGGCTCCGCCAATTACGACAGCGAACGCGACAAAGGCCTTCATGAAGTCCCTCCTACCGTAGCTGAGCCGTTTCCCGCGTCTTCCCTTCCTTACCCGCGCCAGATAGCTGGCATAGGACCTTCCTAACACACCGGCAAGGATGACAGTGGCCTGTAGGACGAGGAGCGCGTCATAGCCCCACAATCCTAGGAGGTAGTTTGCAAAGTATGGGATGGTCATGTTGTACTGGGGGGCGGTGATGATGTCCCCCGCTTGGAGAAGGAAGCCCAGAGCTGCGGCTGCAAGGCTTGGAACATAGATGGAGCGCCTTGAAAGAAAATTCAGCGTCCCCAACACGGCATCGATGGTAACTATCACAATGAGGCCATACGCATGAGAAATAGCAAGATGCCAAAGCGAACCATCTGTGGTAAGAAGATATACGCCCGATATGCTCGAGAGCAGGAAAGCGGCTCCCATGATGAGCTGGATTCTCCTTAGTCCGGACCGTGCGTCTGATTTCGAGATCAAGCTCTTCGCACCGCGCGACGGAGTACCTACAGATTGAATTCGGCGCGACCAGCAGGCAGCACACACCTCACTAGGGGAGAAGCGTTGAGCGGCGCTATTCTTGTGGCATGGAGTGACCTCCATTTCACTTCATCTCAGTAGATTGCAGCCGCCGTCACGAAGAGATTACCACTGGCGTCCACCTGAACTCCGTATTCGGGCAACGGTCGCGGGGCGGGCCCTCCGAGCACACTTCCATTGCTCGGGCTGAAGGTCGCGCCGTGGCAAGGACACCTTATTGAAGAGCCACTGCTGTACTGGACAGTGCAGGGTTGATGTGTGCAAGTGGCGCTGAACGCCTTCCAATGCCCGCTCACGTTGACCAGCAGAGACGCGCCGTGAGTTGGATGGTTGAAGTAGGCTGAGGGCTTCGTGCCTAGCGCGCTGACCTGCGTGACGAAGATGTACCCGGCCGGTGCCTGAATCTGGGATGTAGCGGTTGAGTTGATTTGACCTGTCTGCGATGACGTCTGCTGAATTGTCTGTACCGTCTGCTGTTGTCCCGAATTGAACCTCACCAAGAGTTCGTAACCTGCCGAGATGCTAGTCGCGACGAGGACAACAGAGACGACGGACCTTTTCAGGAATTCTCTTCGGTTCAATGACTCTTGACTCCGGCTGACACGATGACGTGAGAGAGGTGCTCCCAAGCCTTGACCAGACAAATGCTGGCCACCGCCACGAGCGTCACCGCGGCAAGCCACACCGGGATGTTCATTCCCGCTCCCGCCGAGTGGACAACCATCAGCCCGATGGTCGAGAGGGACATCGTGCCGTGGTAGAACAGTGAATCCCTGAGCCGCTCGAGGAATGCCGTCCCGGTTACCCACACAAAGACAGCCATAGCGGCCGAAGCGTAGCCGAGTAGAATGGCATCCGTTATCGGATAGACGTAGAAGTAGGCCACATGCAGGACTATGAACAACCCGGCCGCTGTAGCGGCATACATGTGCACCCTACGGAGAAGATTCAGATTCTTTGTGTACTGCAGGAGGCGCCTCCTGACCAGCATGAATGATGCGGTGAAGATTACGAACGCTAGAGCAATGTATCCAAAGACGTCACCCAAGAGAATCAGCATGCGTATCAGATACTCATTCCAAATCAAATGAAGCTGCCAGATTAGGAGTCCTCTGTTGAGTTTCCATCGTCGTGATGATGGCCACTCGACCCTCCGAAATCGCTGTCTCCCGTTTGCGTGGATGAGGGGATCCCCGTTAGGAGCGAGCCCTGTCCCGCGCCCTGCTGGTGGGTCGACTGACCGCTGACCACCGTCGAAGAAGGTGGGACGGCCGTGGGAACACTATCCGCTCCGGAGGTGTGGGCACCAAAGGGGTTGGCGATAATCATTAGGGCAGCGAACGCCATCAATCCGACTAACGCCAAAACGGAATGCTGCGAGAGCTTGTTGTGAAGCCTTATCGGAGCCAGTAATCTCATGGTCTTCAGCTGGGCTCTTGAATTTTATTTATAATCGGTTGTGGTGCGAGTGTCTATCTTCTTCCCTCATCACGAGCGACTATTCCTTCACAATGACTGCGATGAAGAACAAGAGCAGAATCAAGAACTCAAGAACCACCGTAATTAGCTGATCTGTCTGGTAACCGACTGCGAAGACGAAGGCATCGAGCTGCCGTATCGCTACGTCCACCGCGAACAGGCCGAATGCAACAGAGACGATCAGCAGTCTCCTCAGGCGGGCTCTTCGGTAAGCTGAGAGGGTAAGTGCCAGGAGCACGAGAGCGAACACCCCCACAGCAGCGTCGAGGAGCTCTTGGGATTCGAACCTCTGATCAAAGTCGAAGAGCGGCGAAATGACGTGAACAATCTGTTCTACCATCATTTCTTGTCTTCAACTTCCTCTCCCGAGTAGGAGATAAAAATGTCCGCGAGCCTGCTGGACCACCGCTCCCAAGCTGAAGGATGATAGCTCCTGATGAATGCAGCTATCTCTGCTGCGTCTGTGCCCTTCACTCTGTATGCAACATTCCTGCCGCTTTGTCGCCTTTCGACGATTCCGAGGTCAACCAGGCGCCTCAGGTGCCAAGATATGGTGGGCTGAGAGACTCCAGCGACACGGGCGAGTTCATCCTGACTAGACTCAGGTTTCTCGATGATGCTAAGGAGGACCTCGCGAGGTGTGTCGAGGGAGAGCACGCTTAGGACCTCGCGCTGCCTATCTCCAAAGAGAGTTGCTGCATAGAAGAAGCGGTAGAGTCCTCGCCGCAGCGAGTTAATCCGTCCATCCCTCTCAAGTCTTTGGATATGATATTGCACGTCGCCCATAGCGAGTCCGAGCTCTCTGCAAATTTGCCTGAGATGTACCCCCGGATGGGCTTTGATGTAATCAAAAATTCTGCCCTGAGTCGAATCCCGAGCATTCGGCGACTGAGTAGGAGATGAAGAGAATGGCGGATCTTCAGGCCGCCGGAGAGAAAAAGTCCTGGCGATATCGCCGCTAAGCATCCCCGCTCGCCGAAGAGGCCGCTCAACGCCATCTTATCGCTTTGCGCGAACGGTTCGCTCAACGCAGCACCTAGAGCTTGCGTCAGTCGATTCTCCGTCTGTGAGAAAAAGGCCCACAAAAGTCTACTCCGGGGTCTCGCCCGCGGCGGTATTCTGCT